>Ga0315291_10000097_pt1 | contig 94669 bp, 91 predicted proteins | sample YL17G12_20_MG_FD_203070 | JGI IMG/M metagenome (GOLD analysis project Ga0315291, IMG submission 203070) | Sediment microbial communities from Yellowstone Lake, YNP, Wyoming, USA - YL17G12_20 | ecosystem: Environmental > Aquatic > Freshwater > Lake > Sediment | place: USA: Wyoming | collected... | reverse complement strand
TTTGGGTGCTCACATTCCTCTTCGATTTCACAGATGGGATCTTAAGGGGTCCGGTACAAGCCTTGCTGGGTTATTCAATACCGGGCATTGGAATAATCGCCATCCTTGTTTTTTCCTTCATGCTTGGATTGATATCAAATTATATTCTAGGGAAGGAATTTATCCACTTAAGCGAAGAAATCATAAACAAATTGCCGATCATCAACACTGTTTATGCCTCGGTTAAAAAAGTCAATGAAGTTCTGTTCCTTCAAAGAGGAAAAGAGGTCCGAAGACGTGTCTGCGCTGTCGAATATCCGAGGAAAGGGATCTGGTCCATAGGATTCGCGACGGGAGACGGCCCAAGTGAACTAAAAAAACGAAAAAGGTCCCGGCTAACGAATGTTTTCATCCCCAATACCCCTGCTCCCGCAACAGGATTCACGATAGTCGTGCCGACAAAAGATGTGATGTTCCTTGACATGTCCGTTGAGGACGCATTGAGGATAATTGTTTCCGGGGGAACGATCTCAAAGTGAATCTCCTTCAGGAATTCACTAAAGGTATCATCAAAGAAAATCCGGTACTTCGAATACTTCTAGGCATGTGCGCTACTCTCGCGATAACGACAACTTTAATTAATGGAGTCGGAATGGGACTGGCAACCACTTTTGTCCTGGTCTTCTCAAATCTTTTTATTTCCCTTGTCGGCCCAATCACGCCGAACAAGATACGCATCCCCGTGTTCATAATAGTGATCGCTACCTTCACGACAATCATTGATCTTCTTATGGCAGCTTACACACCTGATCTTTCAAGGGCGCTTGGGGTTTTTATCCCACTGATAGTCGTTAACTGCATAATATTCGGGAGAGCGGAGGCTTTTGCAGGAAGCGCCAAGATCTTAAATTCCATTCTTGACGGGCTCGGAATGGGCATCGGATTCATTCTGGCGCTGATAATAGTGAGCAGCATAAGGGAGATCATCGGCAACGGGACGATACTCGGATATTCTTTGTTCGGGCAAAACTACAGCCCGGCATTGATAATGATAATGCCGCCAGGAGCTTTTCTTGTGCTGGGACTATTGATCGGGCTTATGAACCTTGTGGAAGCGAAAAGAAAAAAGACCGCTTTATAAAACTATCGGGATGTTTTCTCCGCAGAAGTCGCATTGATTTTTATTTAATCCTTTTACACCAGTCTCATACCCGATCCTTTCGATGAGAAGATGTTTGCATTTCGGACAGTATGTGTTTTCGCCAGTATTTCCCGGCACATTGCCGATATACACATACTTTAAGCCGGCATCAAGCCCGATCTTTCTTGCTTTTTCAAGCGTTTCGACAGGCGTTACATGGAGATCTTTTAAGTCAAGATACGGGACGAATCGTGTGACATGCCACGGCGTCTGGTCGCTGAGATTATTTTTTATCCATCCGGCAATTTCTTTAAGCTGCTTTTCGTCGTCATTCCAGCCGGGGATGATCAGCGTGATTACTTCCACATGCATGTTCCATTTATCTTTTGCCCTTTTTGTGGCTTCAAGTATAGTTTCGAAATTGCTTACCTTTGCCAGTTTCTGATAAAAATCTTTCGTGAAACCTTTGATATCAACGCGAAAGGCATCAAGATAAGGACCGATCGTGTCGAGAGCTTCAGGGGTTATATAACCATTTGTCACATATACCGTGTACAATCCATTTGCTTTCGCCAGTTTTGCGCAGTCATAGGTATACTCGAACCATATTGTCGGTTCATTGTATGTCCAGGCGATACCTTCTGCTCCTGATTCCAGTGCCATTTCGATCGCTTTTTCAGGGGAAATAACCTCCGTCCTGTCTTCGGTTAACAGATTATAGACCTTTTTTTCGTGCAATCCTTCAACCAGCACTACATGCGCGATTTCCCAGTTCTGGCAATGGATACACCTCATGTTGCATCCAAGCGTTCCCAGGGATAAGCACATTGATCCCGGATGGAAATGGAACAGCGGTTTCTTTTCAATAGGATCAAGATTAACAGATGACACTTTCCCGTATATCAGAGTATAAAGGACGCCGTTCTCGTTCTTCCTCACTCCACAATAACCCGACTTGTCGGGCATGATCGTGCATCTCCTGGGACAAAGTCCGCATTTGACCTTCATGCCGTCAAGTTTTTCATAGAACATCGCTTCGCGTTTTGTGTCCATCCTTTATCCTTTCACGACCCCGAGAGGTTTCATTTTTGCAACTTTTCTCGCCAGCCCTGCCTGGTCGACTATGTTCACCACTTCTCTGACATCCTTATAAGCTTCAGGAGCTTCTTCGACTAATCCTTTTTTGCTCGCAGCTCTTACGATAACTCCGGCATCAGCAAGTTCATTCAACAATCCTGAAATAGATATTTTCCTTGTCGCCGCAGCACGTGAAAGCAATCTTCCTGCGCCATGGCAAACTGAACCCCAAGTTTCCTTCATCGAGCGCTGTGTTCCGACAAGCACATAAGAATATCTTCCCATGTCACCAGGTATCAAAACAGGCTGTCCGACATCCTTGTAATTTTCCGGGATCTCAGGTCGCCCTGCCGGAAATGCTCTCGTAGCGCCTTTACGGTGAATGCAAAGTGTTTTTTCTTTTCCATTGATGTTATGCTTCTCTTTTTTTGCGATATTGTGCGCGACATCATATATCAATTTTATTCCGAGTTTTTCAGGGCCTGCACCAAGAACTTTTGAAAAAGAATCCCTTGTCCAGTGCATCAGCAATTGGCGGTTAGCCCATGCATAGTTAGCCGCACCTGCCATAGCCGCGTAGTAATCAAGGCCTTCCTGGGAATTTATCGGCGCGCAGCACAACTGGCGGTCAGGGACTGAAATATTATATTTCTGCAAAGCGCTCTGCATTACTTTTATATAATCAGTGCAAACTTGATGTCCCAATCCCCTTGAGCCTGAATGCACCATGATAGTGATCTGATCTTTGAATAAGCCGAAAGCATTCGCCACTTTTTCATCATATATTTCTTCGACTTTTTGGACCTCGAGGAAATGATTCCCGCTACCGAGAGTTCCAAGCTGATCGGTGCCCCTCTCCTTTGCGTGAGAGCTTATCTTTGAAGGATCCGCCCCTTCCATTGAACCATTCTCTTCCGTATGAACAATATCATCCTGGATGCCGTAACCATTCTTCACTGCCCATTTTGAGCCTTCGACAAGTACCTGATCAAGCTGTTTGGCGGACAATGATATCGGACCTTCCGAGCCTACCCCTGATGGGACTTCTGCTGCTAGCTTATCCGTGATCCTTTCGATCTTATCCTTTATTTCGTCATATGTGAGGTCAGTACGAAGGACCCTGCAGCCGCAATTGATATCGTAGCCGACCCCTCCGGGAGATATTATCCCTCCATTTTCCGGGTCAAAAGCCGCGACACCCCCAATTGCGAAGCCATATCCAAGGTGGATATCAGGCATGGCAAGGGAATTTCCGACTATTCCGGGAAGGCAGGCAACATTAGCGACCTGAATATGGGCATTATCGGCAACAATATGCTCTATCATCTGCTCATCGGCATATATGAGGCCGTCCGTTCTCATGCCTTCCTTGAACGTCCGAGGAAGCTTGAATCTCCATTCATCGATCTTCTGGAGTATAGTATGCCAGTTCGACATGTTGCCTCATATTCTATATGTAATAAGGCGAAATTCAACACTATGGTGACGATTGTCAGGTTTTGCAAACATCGATAGTAAGCATAAAATCAATCGTCACCACGAATCATCACCTATATTTACTCAGCCAAATATCTTTGAAAACTCTGTGGATAAGGCTTTTGAGAGCCTGATCTGGTCAATTTCAAGCCCATTTATGTCGTATATCGACTTAAAATCAATGCAATTCTTTATGAAATCGGCCGGTTTTAGGTCCGTATTCCTGATAAATATGGATCCCTGCTGCAATAATGCTTTTTTATCCCTTTTCTGGGCGCTTCCGACTATCTTGTTGCCTTCCAAAGTTATCTCGTAGCTTGCCGGGAAGCTGAAACAAAGACGCGCCTGCTCATTGTGTCTAGTATCAGACAGCTCCGCGTTTACGCCGAATTTCCTGAGCGCCTTTATGACAAGATTTGATATGAACTTGTATGACTCGATAAGCCCTTCAGGCAATTTATTTTCATCGTTGCCGCAAATAAAACTATAAGTGACCTCGTGCTCATTGTGGAATACGATCCCTCCGCCTGTCGGCCGCTTTACTATTTCAATGCCATATTTTTTGCAGTTGGCGATATTCAGTTCTTTTTCCTGGTCCTGGGTGTAGCCGAGCGATATGCATGGGCCATCCCATCCGTATATCCTCAGCGTGGACGGGATCGCTCCCTGCTCAAAGTTATTGAAAAGGTAAAGGTCATATTCCATGTTGTACTTACCTGAATATTTTTGAAATGGAATTATTTGAATTACCGTCATTGTTTTATTTTACCTATATTTTTGAGGTTAGAAGTTGGGTCAAGGTGTGGATGCGAGTTCGATGTTGGGCATGGAATTGAGACAATCTTCTAAGCCTAACTTCTACTTTCAAACTCGCTTCCAAACCCATACCACTACCATCTTAACTTGGGTTCTCTAGCTGCCTTCGTCTCATCCAACCTTGATACAGGAGTGCTATAAGGAGCTCCTTTAACTAGATCGGGATCTTTCTCACATTCCTTAGCTATTGATATCATCGCGTCGCAGAATTTATCGAGCGTTTCCTTTGATTCTGTTTCCGTGGGTTCGATCATCAATGCCTCGTGAACTATCAACGGGAAATAGATCGTTGGAGGATGGAACCCGTAATCTATCAATCTCTTTGCAATATCAAGCGCCCTGACGCCGTATTTTTCTTTTTGGTTTTCAGCAGATATCACGAATTCATGCTGGCATGTTTTGTCATATGGGACACGATAATAAGGTTTTAATCTGTTTAAAACATAATTCGCGTTCAAGACCGCATTTTCCGAAACTTCCTTTAATCCCGCGACCCCGAGTGAAAGCATATAAGCATATGCCCTGATCATAATGTTAACATTGCCATAGAATGAATGGACCTTCCCGATACTTTTTTGATGACCGATATCCGATATCTGATATCCGGCATCCGAAGCAACAATCCTTGGTATCGGCAGAAAAGGTTCCAAATGTTTTTTGACGCAGACAGGTCCGGAACCAGGCCCGCCTCCCCCGTGAGGGGTCGAGAAAGTTTTATGAAGATTGAAATGGGCAATATCAAATCCCAGATCAGCAGGTGTTACTTTAATCAGAGTTGCATTTGCATTTGCCCCGTCATAATATAACTGCCCTCCGGCTTTGTGTACAATGTCAGCTATATCAAGTATATTTTCATCAAACAGCCCAAGCGTATTCGGATTTGTCAGCATCAATGCCGCTGTGTCCGGCCCCACGACTTTTTTCAGTTCTTCAATGTCCACTCCGCCTTTTTCATTCGACTTGACCTGAACGGCATGCCAGCCAACCATCGACACTGAGGCCGGATTTGTTCCGTGGGAAGAATCAGGGACTATCACCTTATCCCTTGATGTCTGCCCTTTATCCCTCAGGAAAGCCTTGATAATAAAGAGGGACGTGAGCTCGCCGTGAGCCCCTGCCGCAGGCTGAAGCGTTGCGGCATCATAGCCGAATATCGCGCAAAGATACTTTTCAAAGTTGTAAAGCAGATCAAGCATGCCCTGAACTGTTGATCCATCTTGAAGCGGATTGATGTCAGTGAACCCGCCAAGCGATGCCACGTCTTCATTAATTTTCGGATTATATTTCATTGTGCAGGAGCCGAGCGGATAAAATCCGTTGTCGACGCCAAAGTTCTTCTGAGAAAGTCTTGTGAAGTGCCTGATAACATCGATCTCGGAAAGCTCGGGCAGATTTAATGCTTCTTCCGACAAAAACTTTTGAGGAACAAGATCCTCGATCTTTTCTTGAGGGACATCGAGGTTTGGAAGTGAATATCCGGTCCTTCCGGGTTTTGATATTTCTTTTAGCTGGGGTTCCGCTTCATCCAACACTTAAACTATAGCCTTCTGAGTATTTGAATCAAAGAAATGCAATTTTCTCAGGTCAATAACAACTTTTATGTTCTCTCCTGAAGTGGCGCTGATATATGATCCGACTTTAGCTGTGATCGGGTTTTTACCGGCTCTTAAATATAAATAGATCTCATCTCCCATCAATTCCCTGAAATCAACTTTCGCCGTGACGATATCTCTTTCATTTTCCTGGAGCCATTTGGCCTGAGCTTCATCATATATATCCGAAGGCCTTACGCCCATGATCACTTCTTTGTCAACATAATCGGCCAATAGATCCTTTACCAACGGATAAACCTTTATCTCAAAACTTTCACCAATAAATTTTAAAACATTATTCTTTTTGATTATTTTCCCATTAATGAAATTCATGGGAGGGCTTCCGATAAATCCGGCCACGAACCTGTTAAGCGGTTTTTCGTATACGGCAAGCGGAACGTCAACCTGCTGGACCTCTCCGTTCAAAACGACCGCTATGCGCTCGCCAAGCGTCATTGCTTCCACCTGGTCATGAGTGACATATACAACGGTTGTCTGAAGTGAATGATGGATCCTTTTAAGCTCCGCCCTCATCTGCACGCGCAGTTTGGCGTCAAGGTTTGAAAGTGGTTCGTCCATTAAAAATACTGCCGGCTGTCTGACGATGGCCCTTCCCACTGCGACCCTCTGTCGCTGGCCTCCGGACAGCTGCTTTGGAAGTCTTTTGAGCAGGTCTTTTAAGCCGAGGATCTCAGCTGCTGATTCCACGCGTTCATCTATCTCTTTTTTCCTTGTTCCTCTGAGCTTCAGCCCGAAAGCCATGTTATCGTAAACGTTCATGTGGGGATAAAGAGCGTAGTTCTGAAAGACCATGGCTATGTTCCTGTCTTTCGGGGGCACATCGTTAATAAGACGTTCTCCGATGAATATTTTCCCGTCCGTCACTTCTTCAAGACCGGCTATGGTCCTTAGTAAGGTGGTTTTTCCGCATCCGGAGGGGCCGACAAGAACAAGGAATTCTTTGTCCTTAATTTCCAGATTTACGTTTTTTACAGCGATCACGTCATCGAATTTTTTCGTGACGTTCTGGATCAATACTCGTGCCAAAAAAAGGTTCCTCTCTAAACTTGAGTTAGAACGTTTGCCAGCTCTATCGCGGATTGAGCTGCTGCAAATCCTTTATTGCCCGGCTTTGCTCCGGCTCTTTCAAGCGCCTGCTCCAGATTGTCCGTTGTAAGTATGCCGAATATCACAGGTACGCCCGAATCAAGCGATACTTTTGCTATGCCTTTTGCCGCCTCGGAAGCAACGTAATCAAAATGAGGAGTCCCGCCTCTTATCACCGCGCCCAAACAGATTATAGCATTGTATTTCTTGGTTGCCATTTTTTTTGCAACGACCGGTATTTCAAAAGCTCCCGGAGCCCAAACGATATCGATCGATTCCTCTCCTGCCCCGTGCCGTTTTAAGCAGTCCAGCGCTCCGTCAAGAAGCCCTTTCGACACCAGATCATTGAACCTGCTGACTATTATCGCAAATTTAAGCCCTGTCGCATCTAACTTACCTTCGATTGTTTTTCCCATGATTCTTTCCTCCCTTTCTTAAATGATAATATATGTCCAAGCTTCGCCGATTTGGTCCTGAGATACTTAATATTATGCTTATTTGGGATAATTTCAAGTGGAATTCTTTGCGACACATTCAATCCGTAACCTTCGAGCCCGACGATCTTTCTTGGATTGTTCGTGATAAGCTTTATCGTTGAGAGCCCAAGGTCGGCTAATATCTGTGCGCCTATGCCGTAATCCCTGAGATCGGCTTTATAACCCAGGTCCTCATTGGCTTCTACTGTGTCTTTGCCCTTATCCTGCAGCTCATATGCTTTCAGTTTTCCCAATAATCCGATCCCCCTGCCTTCCTGCCTCATATAAAGAAGAACTCCTCTTTCAGCACTGCCGATCATTTCTATCGATCTGTTCAGCTGTTCACCGCAGTCGCATCTCTTGGAGCCGAAAACATCCCCGGTCAAACATTCTGAATGGACCCTGACCATCACATTCTTCTTTTTATTTATGCTTCCCTTGACCAGAGCCAAATGATAATAGCCCTCCAGCTTATCTTTATAGCCGTGAAGAGTGAAGTCCCCGTATTTTGTCGGCAGCTTAGTGACAGCTATCTTTTCGATCAGCTTTTCTTTTTTCATCCTATATTTGATGAGATCAGCAATGGTTATTATCTTTATTTTGTGCTTTTTGGAAAATTTGATCAAATCGGGTGTCCTTGCCATTTGGCCGTTAGGTTTGATGATCTCGCATATGACGCCCGACGGGAAAAGTCCCGCAAGCCGTGCAAGATCAACAGCTGCTTCTGTATGGCCCGCCCTGCGCAGCACGCCTCCGGGAAGCGCTTTTAGCGGGAAAATATGGCCGGGCCTAACGAGGTCCGAAGGCTTTGATGAAGGATTTATCAATACTTCGATAGTTTTTGCCCTATCTGAGGGTGATATTCCGGTGGTTATTCCGAACTTTTTTGCCGCATCAACTGACGTGGTGAATGCGGTCTTCATTGATTCTGTATTCTCGATCACCATAGGTTTAAGATCGAGTTTTTCTAGCTGCTCCGCTGTCATGGGCACGCATACAAGGCCTTTTGCGTGAGTTATCATGAAGTTGATCGCTTCCGGCGTCACCTTTTCGGCGGCCATGACAAGGTCGCCTTCGTTCTCCCTGTCCTTGTCATCAAGCACGATTACCATGTTGCCGCTGGCTATGTCTTTTTTTGCTTCTTCTATTGTGTTGAACATCAGTTCAAAAATCCCGCTCTTTGAAGGAATGTCTCATCTATTTTCACGTCTTTTAAAGTTACAATTGAATCAAGTCCTTTTTTCCTTATGAGGCTTTCAAGGTATTTTGCAAGAACATCGAATTCAAGGTTGACCCAATCTCCGATCTTCTTGTGAAAGAGATTGGTATTCAATGCCGTGTGAGGGATAATAGCGATCTTGAATGACCTGTCGGAAAGACCGGAAACAGTCAAGCTTACGCCGTCAACTGCGATGGAGCCTTTTTCCGTGACAAACTTTGTAAAATTGTCGGGCAGATTTATTTCGATCTCTTTTGTATTGCCCTTGCTAACTGAATTGACTATCATTGACTTGCAGTCCACATGCCCTTGAACTATATGACCGTTAAACCTTCCCGATGCCGGCACGGCCCTTTCAAGATTGACGAATTCGCCTATCTTCAAATATGTAAGGGAAGTCCTTTCCAGGGTTTCTTTCATTATATCCGCCTTAAAGGATGTCTTGAGGGTTTCCGTGACGGTCAAGCAGGCCCCGTTCACACAAATGCTGTCGGATGGACGCAGATCCGCTGAAAATCTTGTGCTGATGGTTATGGTCGCCCTGTCCTTGAACCTGACAAGGGAACCTACTTTACCCAGATCCTCGATTATTCCTGTGAACATAGAAAGTGAATTATACCACAGCGGAGCCTAATATTCCATTTATGAACTTGGCGGATTCGGCGTCAGAATACCTTTTAGCAAGCTCAAGCGCCTCGTTGATCACGACCGCTTTGGGGGTGTCCTTCTCATGCAGCAATTCATAGAACGCGATCCTTAAGATGCTCTTGTTTATCGTGTTGATCCTGTCAATGGACCAGTCCTTTGACAGTTGTTCGATCCTCTTGTCCAGGGAGATCACATTATCCTGAGTTCCGCGTGCCAAATGTCTTGCAAATGCTTTTGTTTCTTCGGAAATATCCTCTTCTTCAAACAGGTTATCAAGCGCCTGATCGATCGCTGTTTTGGAGATATCCGCCTGATAGATCGCCTGCATCGCAAGCCGCCTTGCCGTGGCCCTTTTACCCATGAATGTCGCTGAAATGCGTTGAAATGAAGTCCGTGTATATCTTGCCTTCCCTGAATTCCTTTATATTAAGCACCTTACGGTGGAAAGGGATGGTTGTGGAGATAGGCCCGATAGCATATTCGTCAAGAGCTCTGTCAAGCCTGTCTATCGCTTCATTCCTTGTCGGCGCCCATGCTATCAGCTTTGCTATCAGCGAATCGTAATGCGGGAGGACCTTGTATCCCGGATAAGCGTGGCTATCCACCCTTATGCCAGGCCCGCCGGGGGCAAGATAAACAGAGATCTCGCCCGGACACGGCATGAAATCCCTTTCATGGTCTTCAGCATTGATCCTTGCTTCCATCGCATGGCCCGAGAATTTTATATCACCCTGCTTATACGACATCCTCTCTCCGGTGGCGATGATCATCTGTTCCTTTATAATGTCAACGCTCGTGACCATTTCTGTTACAGGATGTTCCACCTGGACTCGCGTGTTCATTTCCATGAAATAGAAGTGGTTATACTTATCAAGAAGAAATTCTATCGTTCCTGCGCTGACATATTTGGCGGACCTTGCCACTTTTATCGCCGCATCACCCATCTTTCTCCTTAATTTGTCGTCAAGCGCGGTTGACGGGGATTCTTCCAGGAGCTTCTGGTGACGTCTCTGAATGGAACAATCCCTCTCTCCCAGATGTATAACATTGCCTTTTTCATCCGCGAGTATCTGGAATTCAATGTGGCGCGGCTGCAAGATGTATTTTTCGATGTAAACAGCCGGATTCCCGAAAGCCGCTTCCGCTTCGGCCCTTGCCGTCTTGATGTGGGATAGAAGCTCGCCTTCGTTCTCGGCCACCCTCATCCCTCTTCCGCCTCCGCCAGCCGAGGCTTTTATTATTACCGGGTAGCCGATCTTTCCGGCAAGCCTTAGCGCTTCTTTCTCGTCAGTAATTATATCCTCAGATCCCGGCACGACAGGGACCCCGGCCTTTGCTACTGTTTTTCTTGCGATAGATTTATTGCCCATCGCTTTCATGGCAGCAGGATGGGGTCCTATGAATTTTATTTTTGACTGGGCGCATATTTCAGCGAACTTTTCGTTCTCTGCAAGGAAACCGTAACCTGGATGAACGGCCTCCGCGCCCGCGACCTCAGCAACGGAAATTATGCTCGGGATGTTAAGGTAGCTTTGGCTCGGGATAGCGGGACCTATGCAATATGCTTCATCCGCGATCTTTACATGGAGGGAATCTTTGTCCACGTCGGAATAAACCGCCACTGATTTAATTCCCATTTCCTTGCAAGCCCTTATTACACGGACCGCGATCTCTCCCCTGTTAGCGATCAATATTTTCTTAAACATAATCCTCCAATTAATTAATTTTTGGGGAATTCTCGAAAGAAGGCATGTATTATAGCATGCTTATTGCAAATTCGCAATAGTTTGCCGCATAACTCTATCTCTCAAAAATCCGAAAATCCCTTGACAATTCAACGTCAATATTGTTTACTAATGCCAGTTCAAAGATATTAGGAGGTGCACAAATGAGGAAAAGCGGATTAACGAATTTAGTTGTGTCATTCAAAGGCAGAAAAGAAACCCTTGAGAAAGTTTTCGGGACAAAACCCATACCAGTGACAAAGATGACAAAATCCCTTTGGAATATAGTGAAGAAATTCAAGCTTTTGAAAAGGAAAAAATAATCGGTTTTAGCCAAGCATCTGTCTTTTTCGTCTCGCTATCGGCGGCAGGATAAAATCCATAACATCGTCTACCGTAACAATCCCGAGCAATTTGCCTTCGGGATTCACAACGGGAACAGCAAGCAGGTTGTATTTGGATATCACGTCAGCTACATTCTTTTGATTCGCTTCAGGCTGGACGGTTATCATGTCCTTTATCATTATTTCTGATATGATAGTGCTCGGTCTTGAGACGATCAGCCTGCGAAGCGACAATGCTCCCACAAGCCGCCCTTCCTGATCGATCACATATAGATAATAAATGGTTTCCGCATTCGGTGCCTGTTCCCTTAATTTATTTATTGTATCCTCAACTGTTAAATTCTGCGGAAAAGTTATGAATTCGGTCGTCATAAGCCCGCCCGCGGTCTCATCATGATGCTTTAAAAGTTTCCTTATCTCATCCGCCTTTTTTGTACGCAAAAGCCTGAGCAATCCCTCTGCTTTTTCTTCCGGCAAGTCGCCAATAACGTCCGCGGCCTCATCCACAGGCATCCTGTTCAAGATCCCCAATGCTTTTTTTGTGTCAACCGTAGTCAGGAGGAACGCCTGGATCTTTGGTGCAAGTTCATGAAGCGCCTCCGCAGCTGTCTTGTCAGGCAAACCTGCGAATATTTCCATTTTCTCCGTGGAGTGAACGTCGCTTATGATGCTGGCTATATCGGACGGGTGCAGCTCCCCCACCCGCTTATGCGGTATGGTCAGTTTACCCCCCTGCACTTCGGTTTTAAGGAATTCAATAAAGTTCCATCCTATTAGCGATGGCTTCGTCGATCTCCTTAATATCTTCTGGAATGCCATCCAAACACCTTCGAAGCCAAGCCGTCTGAAGATCCCGCTGATCCCTATATCGACAGCAATAAGCCTGATCTCTTCTTCCGCTTTCGCAAGCTTTATGTCATTTACCCTTACGACCCTTGCTCCCTGTATGTCGACTATTTGCGTGTCAAGAATATCTCTGCATAACAGTATGTCATCCTGCATTAATTGGCCAAAAGGAACCCTTTCTTTTACGGTTCTTGTGGAAACGAACTGCCTGCCGACCATGTCAACATCGCCGATCAAGATCACTTTTTTTTGGCCTGAGCCGTCAAGCTCTACCAAAAGACCTGATACTCTCGGGAATGTTTGGCCGGAAGCCACCAGTATATCCGTGACTTTGCCGATACGTTCCTCAAAACGGTCTATCACCGGCTTGCCTAGAAGTTGCGAAACGAACATCTCTGAAAACAGGACCATGGCCAAATTATAACACGCAACAAGAATGTTTTTAAGCTATAATATACTGCGTGTTTAACATTATAAAAAAGATTTTATTGTTATTTTTATTTATTGCTGTGATCCTTGCTTCCGCTTTTGCGGGATTCACATATCATCAATATCTTCTTTCGCTTAAAGAAACCAAGCCTTTATCCGGCGCAATACTTTGGCACGGGAATAGGAACATCCCTGAGATCGCGCTTACCTTTGATGATGGGCCGAATTCTCAAGCCACTCCCAAGATACTTGATATATTAAAAAAATATAATGTTAAAGCAACATTTTTTGTTCTGGGGAAATTTATCGATAAGAACAATGCTATCCTGAAGCGCGAAGTTGACGAGGGACATGTTATCGGCAACCATACCTTCACTCACGCAAAAGGGACCATCACGGACATCGAAAAGATCGACCGTGAACTTTTAAGGACCGATAATTTGATATTGAAGTATACCGGGCAGAACGTGAACTATTTCCGTCCGCCTTTCGGTTTTGAGAACTGGAGGTTTTTGACGGAGTCGGAGCTGCTGAATTACACTGTCGTGCTCTGGAGCCTGGATGTAGGCGACTGGAACAGGACAAAAACCGAAAAGGATATTACTTCAAGGGTGTTAAAAATGACAAATAACGGAACGATACTGCTTCTGCATGACGGAGGGACAAGCAGGGAGGCCGTTATCAAGTCTCTCCCTGTATTCATAAAAGAATTAAAGCGCAGGGGCTACAAATTCGTGACCATTGATGAGATGATCGCTCATCTCAAAAATTGACATCTTTAGGCAATTGCTAATATAATGTATGCCTTATTTGGATCTAGGATTTTGTCATTAATTTGTTATTTGGAATTGGTCATTTGTCATTCGGCGGTAGCCGAGCGGGCTTAGTTCAGCGGTAGAATGTCTGCTTCCCAAGCAGAAGGTCGCGGGTTCGAATCCCGCAGCCCGCTTTTTAGATTAAGTCATAAAGGAGACGTAACATGATTAAACGATATGTTTTCGTTCTCGTTCTAGCAGCTCTTCTTTCCTTTCCTGCTCTCGGCAGTGAACCGAGCTCATATAAATTTTCTATCGGCTTTGACCACCTCTTACTTGGCTTTCTCCAGCGGGATCCAAGAGGCACCGTTGAAGCGAACCTTGGTATTAGCATTGGGCTCGGGATATCTTATAGGAGATATTTTGACGGTTTGAAGTTCAACTCTGACTTTGATCCGGCAAGTACCGAAAAATTTAGTCCCTTCTGGGAGATAGGGACATTAGCGCTCTTTATGCCGTACGGGGAAGTAGGGGTGAATTATGCATGGACTAATGGCTTCTACCTTGGTGCCGGTCTGATAGCTTATTCTGTCATCCGGTATGTAGGTCCTGGATATGGTGGATATATTGGGCCCGAGATCCACGGCGGATTAATGTTCTAGTGGTTAAGTGGATCGTGGAGCAGTCCTGATTTATCTTAAGTTTACTCCTATACTTACGATAACCGCTAATGCCGCAATAACGGCGACCCAATTGTTGTCCCACCAGGTAGGTGTTGTGCCGACATCAACATATATCACATCACCATAATGTATTTCTTTTGTGTAATTCTTACCGACATATGATCTAGCTTCGTCGATGGTGGCAGCATCCTTATTCACTATGGTATCCGTTTTCAGGAAGTGCTGTATCACATAGATATGGCGCGGCGTGAGATTAACAACGATATCCGGGTTATGGAGGTACTTCCCAATCTCAGCCTTTATAAATTCCTGAGCTTCATTGGGGGTCATCGTAGCAACGTATACCCTTTCTGGAACAAGGGGAAGGGAAATCTTCCCGTTCGGACTAATTACTTGTTTAGTGTTCAGTTCCGGCTTGTTGAGGACCAGGATCTCGAGAGTATCGCCCGCAGCTAAACGATACTGCGCAACAGCATGGGATCCTGAAGGTAAGAAACATAGGGATGTATATATAGTAATCAGGAATATCGATATCGTTTTTTTCATAACATCTTGCGCCTCCAGATGATTGAACTACATTATACAACTATTATCTGAGCGTAATCAATATGAAGAAATATCAATAAAACAAAAGCCCCTTGAATGATTCCAAGAGGCTTTTCTATTATCAACAAGATACTTAGAAAAAGTATCCGCCGTGGATCTCAGGTATTATCCAAATAAGCCCGCCGCCAAAATAAAAACCGCTATCCCAGACATAATCACCGCCTATTCCGAGATACGGTACGATGAGGGCTACTGTTCCTGCATCCCAGTAAGGATTGAACTGGTTTGTTTGAACAGGCTCGAAATAGCGCCTGTAAGATATGCCAAGCCCATAATTTATGCCCAAATTGTCGATTATAGGGCCGGACTGCTTATCGATATAGTTCGGATTGAACCAGCCCACTAATGGGTGGTCAAGCCCGATCGAATTTTTCTTGCCCGTGAGCGGAGCGCCAAGACAACTGCTGCCGGCGATCATTAGGACTATGGCCAACAAAAGAAATTTCTTCATTTGTTCACCTCCTTATCAAGGGATTTCAAACTTCGATCACTATTCTATTTAGAACATAAAGCCGCCGTGAATTTCCGGGACTATCCAAACAAGACCGCCGCCAAAATAGAAACCGCTATCCCAAACATAATCCGCGCCTATTCCAAGGTAAGGGATTATTATGGCAACTGTTCCCGCGGCCCAGTAAGTATTGAACTGGTTGCTTTCAAGAGGCGCAAAATATCGCCTGTATGACACTCCGAACCCGAGGTTTACGCCCAGATTGCTTGTTATATGGCCTGATTGATCGTGATCCAGCCAGCCTAAGAAAGGGGAATCAAGCCCGATGGAATTATTCTTGTCGCCTTTCAGTGGAGCGCCCAGGCATGCGCTTCCGGCGATCATCATTATCATTGCAAAAAGAACGATCTTCTTCATTTACCCACCTCCTTTTCATCAAGTTAGCAGCGTTAATGACATACATTTTACTGCAGCGTCAAATATCTTTTGATCTCATTTACGCCCTAATAAAAAGAACAGTAAGAGCACGATCAGCGAGCCGGCTATCGCTAAAATAAAGGATATTAGATTGAATCCGGTGACCCCAACGCCAAAAAATATTCTTCCAAGAAAACCGCCGACTAAGGCCCCGATAATTCCTAGAATGATCAACCCCAAGATCCCCCCGCTTGAGCTGGGTGAAATGAAATGTGCAATACTTCCGGCGATCAGCCCAAAAATGATCCAAGCAATAATAAGAGTTATATTAATGGTCATATTTTCCGCCCTCCTCTCTATGTTCTAAACACTATTTTAGAACATTAATCCGCCGTGGATCTCGGGTCCAACATAACCAACATATCCCGGACCTACATAACGGATGGCCGAACTTGCTACAAGGCCGGCTCCAAGATAAAAGCCGTTGTCCCACGCATAGTCAAACCCGACCCCGGCATACGGCAATATTAGCGCGTATGTTCCTATAGACCAGAAAAAACTGAATTTTTCGATCTTTGCCGGATCAAAGTCGCTGTTGAACTTCAAATGCTCAAAATATCTCTTGTATGATATTCCGAGGCCCAGGCTCACCCCCAGGTCCGATTCAATTTGTCCGCTTGAATTCCTTTGAAGGAACCCAAAGAAAGGATTGTCAAGGCCGACGGAGTATTTGAAAGCACTTGTATTCACGCAGAAAGCAGCGCCGGAAAAAAGCACCAGTACTAAAACAAATATAACTGATTTCCTCATTATTTTCACCCCCTCTACTGGCCATATTTTACTCCGACAATATTATGAGTCAATGAAGATATTTGGCGCTAGAAGTAAGATTCGTGATATACTTATAAAAGAGGTGAGAAAATGAAAAAGTTATTCATATTTATTATCGCGTTTTCATTCATCGCATCCGCATCTCTTGCAGTTGTTCAAAAGGCTTCTTCCGAAGCAAAAGCAAAAACAAAGATCAAAGCAAATGTTAAGGCAAAAGTAAAACCACAGATCAAGGCAAAACAAAAGGCAAAGAAGCAAAGCCGATTTACGAATAATAAGAACAAGGTCCATCAGGATGCGATACTTCAGAACCTTAAATATAAAATGACAATAAAAAAGGGTAAAAAAAACCTTCCGCCACCCGTGGAAGAAGTGCACCCGTCAGAACAATTCTAAGCGAGATCGATATCAATTCGAGCTTCTTGAAACCATATTTCTCTTCGTGATATACTACTGGCCTTGTCATACGGCGCAGTAGCCAAGCGGTAAGGCAACTGTCTGCAAAACAGTTATACGCCGGTTCGATTCCGGCCTGCGCCTTAACCTGATCTTCGATCAGGCAATGACAAATGTGAACATTGGGATTTTGGGTTTTATTTGTCATTTGGTATTTGGATTTTGTCATTTCGAGTCCCGCCAGGGACGAGTCGGGCAGTTAGTTCAGTGGTAGAACGCTTCGTTGACACCGAAGAGGTCAGAGGTTCAATCCCTCTACTGCCCACCATGCCGCCTTCGGCGGAAATCCCAATGACCAATTTCCAATGACCAAACAAATTCCAAATATTGATTTTATCCGTTAATTAAGGTATATTGGTTATCCAAATGAAGCACCAGGAAATTGCCAAGATTCTGGAAAACAGGAAAGTCGCCCCGGAACATTATCGAATTACCTTATCCGCGCCGAAAATATCAAGAGAAGCGATCCCAGGTCAATTCGTCATGGTTAAGGTATGCGACGGGAATGACCCGCTCTTGCGTCGGCCACTGAGCTTTAACAAGATCGATCAGGCAAAAGGTACGATCGATATCCTTTTTAAAGTTGTAGGCAAAGGAACAAGGCTGCTGTCTGAGATAGAGCCGGGAGAAGACCTGGATATAATAGGACCTCTCGGCAATGGCTTTAAGATAGACACGACGAAGGAACTGGCGATAATTGTCGGCGGCGGCGCCGGAGTCGCTCCATTGCTCAGCCTTGCAAAAGAATTAAAAAGAAAAGTGAAAGCGATTTATGCTCTGATAGGAGCGAACAACATCAATTCAGTTGTTTGCGAGGAGGACTTCAAGGAGCTTGGCATCGAAACTACAGTATCTACCGATGACGGAACTTACGGAATAAAGGGTTTAATTTCAGATGTATTGGTCAATGTAATCAGCTCGAAATTATCGCCTATCAATTCACACATCTATGCGTGCGGACCGAGGCCAATGGTTAAAGCGCTTGAAAGCATTTCGGCGCAGTACAAGATACCCTGCCAGGTATCGCTTGAGGAATGGATGGCATGCGGGATCGGCGCGTGCAACGGATGCACTGTAAAGACCAAACAGGGTTACAAGAAAGTATGCTCTGACGGGCCGGTGTTCAATGTAGGAGATGTATTATGGCAGAGATAGCGGTAAATATAGCCGGGATCAAAATGAAGAACCCCGTGATGGTGGCTTCCGGCACTTTCGGCAGCGGCAAGGATTACGAGGATTTCATTAACCTTGGCGATATCGGAGCGATAATAGCAAAGAGTATCACCCTGAAACCGCGCGAAGGAAATCCCCCTCCAAGAATATGCGAAACTCCTTCGGGAATGCTGAACACGATCGGCTTGCAGAATGCCGGAATTGATGTTTTCCTAACGGAAGATCTCCCCTATCTCATAAAGTTCAAGGTTCCGGTCATAGTCAATATTGCAGGCGAATCGGTTGACGAATATTCTCAGCTCGCAAAAAGATTGAACGGGATCCCGGGAATCGCCGGGATCGAGGTCAATATCTCCTGCCCCAATGTTAAGCAAGGCGGAATGCAGTTCGGTGTCGATCATAAATTGACGGGTGAAGTTATCAGCGCGGTCAAGAAAGCGACCAAGCTTCCGGTCATCGCCAAGCTTTCCCCGAATGTGACGGATATCAAAGTGATAGCCAAGGCCGCCGAATCCGCAGGAGCTGACGCGATATCCGCAATAAATACGGTGCTTGGAATGGCTATCGACATAAATTCAAAAAGGCCGAAGCTGTCGATGAATGTTGGCGGTCTTTCCGGTCCGGCCATAAGGCCGATCGCTGTCAGGATGGTCCATGAAATATTCAAGACCGTCAAGGTCCCTGTCATAGGGATCGGCGGAATCATGAATGCCGATGATGCCATCGAGTTCATTTTAGCCGGCGCATCAGCGATACAGGTCGGCACCGGGAACTTCGTCAATCCGAAGATTGCTATTGAAATAGCTGAAGGAATTAAAAAATACCTTGTAGCCAATAAGATCGAAAGTATTAAAGATATTGTCGGCCAGGTAAAGATCTAAACCTTCCATGAATAGATTAGAAGTCAAAGACTTCAACCTTGATAACACCCTCTCCTGCGGACAGGTATTCAGGTGGAATAAGCATGAAGGCTTCTGGTACGGGTTCATAAACAGGAAGCCTGTCAAAATAAAGCAGGAAAATGACGCCTTGATATTTTCAGGAAAGGTCAAAAGCAAGGACATCATCGATTATTTCAACCTTGGCCTTGATTATATAAAAGTGATCAAGACCTTCCCGAATAACAGGATACTAATCCTCGCCCTTAAAAAATACTGGGGCTTGAGGATCATCAAGCAGGATCCTTTCGAATGCCTCGTAAGCTATATACTTTCCTCCCAGAATAACATAAAAAGGATAAATAAGATGGTGAACGAGCTCAGCTTTCGATATGGCAGGGAGATGACACTTGAAGGGAAAAAAGTCCACGCATTCCCCACTCTGAAAGAGCTTTCCGGCTGCTGCCGCAATGACCTGAGAAAATGCAGGCTCGGCTTCCGCGATAGATTTCTTGATGATGCCATCAGGAAACTTTGCTCAAAAGAGGTTAAGCTTGAAAAGATCGGCAAAATGACTTACACAAAGTCGATGAATGAGCTTATGAAGATAAAAGGTATAGGCAAAAAAGTCGCTAACTGCATCCTTCTTTTCGGCTTCAATAAATACGAGGCGTTCCCAATAGATGTGTGGATAGCCAAGATATTGAGGAAATATTTTCCGGGGAAAGACGGTCCTTATTTCGGCAAATATGCGGGATATGCACAGGAATTCCTGTACGCATATATAAGAAATTCATGAGATGCGATATGATAATTCGCGTCTCGCATTTCGCATCTCTCATCTCTTCTTTCCTATTATTTCCCTGGCTACTTCTCTGTCATCAATAGCGATCTTGACCCCGTTATAGTCCTGGGCCCTTTCGTGTCCCCTGCCGGCTAATACGACCGCATCATCCGCGCCGGCCATGTGAATGGCCTGCTCTATCGCAGTCCTTCTGTCCTCTATCTTTAAATAATTCTTGCCGTAACTGCCCCCTGCCCTGATAACCCCTTCCTCGACCTCATTCAGTATCTTTTCAGGAGCCTCCGTGTGAGGATCATCAGTGGTAATGTATGTGAAATCAGCAAGCTTGATCGCGATCTCTCCCATCACCGGCCTTTTGGCCCTATCCCTGTCGCCGGGACAGCCGAAAACAACTATCAACCTGCCTTTTGTGTGCGGCCTTACTGTCTCAAGAAGTTTCGTCAAGCTGTCCGGTGAGTGCGCGAAATCAACTATCACGGGGAACTTCTGGCCCGCATGCACCCTCTCAAATCTTCCGGGGATATACTTCACTTCCTCAACGGCCCTTTTCGTCTCCTCATAAGGAATGTTAAAGGTCCTGCCGCAAAGAAGGGCAGCCATTATGTTATAAGCATTGTAAACCCCTATAAGATTCGTGCTTATCTTGAACCGTGAGTCACGAGTTTCAATTTCAAACCTCATTTGTTCCAGCGTGCTCTCAAAATTGGATGCCCTGACGTTCGCGTTATTTATCACTCCGTAGGTGAGAATGTTGCCGTCAACATATGTCAGTATCTTTTTCCCGTACGGATCGTCAACATTGATGATGGCCGTGACATCCTTCTTTACGCCTTTGCCGAGCTTTTCGAATAATTTCATCTTGGCTTTAAGATAATTCTGCATGTTCCCGTGAAAGTCGAGATGATCATGGGTCAAATTGGTGTATATGGCGACATCAAATTCGCAGCCGTGTGTCCTGTGGAGCTCAAGGGAGTGAGATGAGACCTCCATTACAACATGCGTGACCCCTTCTTTCAGCATTTTTGAAAGAAGTTCTTGAAGTTCGGAAGATTCGGGAGTGGTGAGTTTTACCGGCAACCCCCTGCCCTCTATGCGCGCCTCAACGGTCCCTATGACGCCGACCTTATGGCCGGCCTTCCTCAATATCGCCTCGATAAGGAAGGAAGTGGTGGTCTTTCCGTTCGTTCCGGTAATGCCTATCATCTTAAGGTGCCTTGAAGGATGCCCGTAGAACGCGGATGAAAGCTCTGCCAGAGCGATCCTGGCATTCGGAACTATCACCTTCACTATTTCACTGGGCAGCTTAACGTCTTTCTCAAGTACCACGGCTTCTGCTCCGCGGTCCACAGCCTGCGAGGCAAAAGCGGCGCCGTCGGCCTTGAATCCGGGGATCGCCACGAAAATATGGCCGGCAGCAACATCCCTTGAATCATAAGTTATGCCCGTGATCTCGACGCTGTCACTACCGATGATCCTTGATTGCTTTAATGATAATAATAGATCTTTAAGTTTCATTTATTCTGAAAGGGAATCTGATATCTTGCCCTTGGTCAATAGGCTCCTGATATCCTGGTATAATCCCACTCCTTTGTCAAAGAGCATATAAGTCATCCTGTCGAACGGCAGATCATAGACGCCTATCCAGGACTTCAATGCTCCGTTAAATCCCTTCTTGAACCTGTAAACCCCGTAAAGAGGATGTTTCTCGCTCGGCGCGGAAGGAATGCCCCACAGATCATACACCTTGCATCCATTTTCTTTTGCCCATTTTATCAGATGCCAGTGAAGCGCGTGGTTCGGCATCACGTTTCTCCCTTCATTGACGGATGCCCCGTACATGTACCAGATGCGGTCCCCGAACCTAAAAGCAAAAAGCGACGCTACAGGCTTGCCCTGATATTCGGCGATAAAAATATTCGCCATCCCCCTGTCAACCAGCGTCTCTTTCAGCTTCAGATAATAAGATCTTGGATGGATCAGGAAAATATCTCTTTTGCTCGTTTCTTGGTACATCTTATAGAATGCGTCGATGCCCTCTATCGTCGAATCCTCTTTTACCGTCACGCCTTTCTTTTCCGAAAGCCGGATGTTATATCTTGTTTTTTCCTCGAAGCTCATCAGCAGAGCTTCAAGGTCTTTGTTAAGATCGAGAATATAAGTTGTCCTGGGCTGTACCTGTTTTTTCTTTCGTACAAACCCTTTTTCTTTAAGCATATCGATAGCTTGGATGTTGTTTTCTTCTATCTCGGGATCTATCTTCAATGCAATTGCGCCTTTTAATGCTGCTTCTACGCATAAGCCGTCAATGAGCGTATTGAATAATTTAGCGTCCGAAAGCGCTCCCACAGGCCCTCTCGGCGAATAAAAAAGCGACCTGTTGATCACAGGCAGCTTCTTTGATAATACGGAAATCCCCGCTTTGATCTCGCTTCCGTCCTCCACGACCAATATGAAATGCCCCCAGCCGCATTTTGACTTGAACTCTCCCCACTCATAAGATTGGAGTATCTGGCTGCCGTTACGGGATGCAACAAAATCATTCCATCTATTCCTGTCCGTTGCTTTCAACACTCTTACTTGCATAGGGTTTGATTTTATCATATATAAAAAAGAGATGCGAGATGGGAGGCGCGAGATGGGATATGAGAGACGCGAATAAATATATGATATAATAATAACATGATATTAGTTATTGATAATTATGATTCTTTCACTTACAACCTTGTCCAATATCTTGGCGAGCTCGGTGCGGACCTCCAGACATACAGGAACGACAAGATAACCATCGATCAGATCAAAAAGTTAAAGCCCGAAAGGATCGTGATCTCTCCCGGCCCGGGCTATCCAAAAGACGCTGGAATAAGCATTTCTGTAATAAAGGAATTTGCAGCCAAGGTCCCCATTCTTGGCGTATGCCTCGGACATCAGGCGATAGGCGAAGCCTTTGGCGGAAAGATAGTGCAGGCAAAGCGCTTCATGCACGGGAAAACATCGCCTATCCATCACGACGGCAAAACAATATACAAAGGCCTACCTAATCCGTTCACGGCAACAAGGTATCATTCGCTTTTGGTGGAAAAAGCAAGTCTGCCCGAATGCTTTGAAATAAGCGCCTGGACCGACCAGAAAGAGATCATGGGGATAAGGCATAAGGAATTCAAGGTCGAGGGTATTCAATTCCATCCTGAATCGATACTTACAACCGAGGGGAAAAAGCTCCTGGGGAATTTCCTGAAACTATAGAGTCTCTATGCTTTCCTGAGGTCGATCTTTCCTTTTTCATCAATAAAGATATAATCCGTATGATCGCCTATCCAACATCCCGTATTCCAATATTGATAATATGGGCCTAACTTAACTTGTAATATTTTCCCGCGATCGGATGATTCGGGAGTTGAAGGCATATGAGTATGCCCGAAGAAAAGCTTGAACGGTTTATCGGATCCGTATTGCTGCGTTTTTATTCGATCTTTCAGGATGGAAACCCAGTCTACAAAATAAGGCTTGTTTTCCCTGTACAATCTACTGGTCGGAGTGATCTTCTTCCACCATTGTTCAGCCACTTCATCAAAACGCCTGTTTATCAGCCTCTCGCAAAGTCCTCCTAGCCGGGTTAAATAATAGCCGAAGTTGCTTGCATGTGAGTTCTCCCATTCAATATTGCCGTGCGTGAAGAAACTGTTGCTTGTCGGATCATAAAGATATTCCAGGAAAGTTGTATTCCCAAGGCTGTGATCAAGAAGAAATTGGGATAAGGAACGATCATGGTTCCCTAAAATGTATATCACTCGTGATAACCCTGCTAAAGCATCAAGAATCTCCTGATTATTATCAATAATATCATCCAATCTAGCCTGCCAGAGCTCAAAACGGTCCCCGAGATCGATCCAGGTGGCGCCCAATCTTTTTGCGTATTCGATCAGTTGAAGGTAATTTTCCTTTTTCCTTGGACCACCAAAGTCATTTGCGCCGGACCTGTCACATAAATGAGCGTCGGAAACGATGATCTTGGGCCCTTCCAGAGGAGACAGATCAGGAAGTTTGATAACTGAATTATTTAAAGGAACAATATCCCTGAAGTGCTCTTTTACGTCTATAACATCCCTTTCGATCACCGGTTTAAGTATTCTCGGGAATTGCCGTTCTTGATAAAGAGCTTTTGTGATCTCAAACGGCTTGAAAGCTTTATAAACACAAATAATATTAGCTACCATGGTCGGTCTTCCTTTCAAGGACATTATCGATTAATTCATACAAGAATTTCATTATTCTGGTAACAAATATTAGATGGAGGGTATCAACCATCGAAGGCAAAATGCTTCTTAAGAACTTTTTGTCTCTTTGGGCTTTTCTGCTGGTTTATTTTCTTTCTTGATCTCCGGTAATTTCCCAATTGGTTTTGATTCGCGAAGGCCATCCTTTTTATGGTCCGTCCTATAAAAGCCTGAGCCCTTGAACACTATTCCCGATGAAGAGATCAAACGTTTTACGGGTGAACCGCACTTGGGGCATGTTTTATGGGGCGCTTCCTTGATACGCTGCTCAACTTCGAACACTCCGCATTTGGGGCATCTGTAATCGTAGTTGGGCATCAGGAGATATTTAAAGCTCCACCCATATAAGGGACCAGTACTTCGGGAATAATTACTGAGCCATCTGCCTGCTGGTAATTCTCTAGTATTGCAGCAAAGGTTCGGCCCACAGCCAGGCCTGAGCCGTTAAGCGTGTGGACGAATTCGGGTTTTGACTTTGCGTCCTTTCTGAATTTGATGTTCGCCCTTCTTGCTTGGAAATCCTCAAAATTCGAGCATGAAGATATTTCGCGATATTTATTTTCTGACGGGAACCAGACCTCAAGGTCGTATGTCTTTGCTGCTGAAAACCCAAGGTCGCCCGTACAGAGAGCAACAACCCTGTATGGAAGGTTCAATTTCTGAAGTATTTTCTCGGCATCAGCTGTCAGCGATTCAAGTTCTTTATATGAAGTCGATGGCTCGACGAATTTAACTATCTCCACTTTATTGAACTGGTGCTGGCGGATAAGCCCTTTTACATCTTTCCCGTATGATCCCGCTTCTCGCCTGAAGCAAGGTGTATAAGCTACATATTTAATGGGAAGCTTTGAGCCATTGATTATCTCATCCCTATGAATATTCGTTACAGGAACTTCTGCAGTCGGAGCCAGGTACATATTGTCGCTGCACTTATATAGATCATCTTCGAACTTTGGGAGCTGGCCTGTCCCGACCGCGCATTCTGCGGTCGTCATGAACGGAGGGATCACTTCGGTATAGCCGTTCTCGTTCGTCTGGACATCACGCATGAAATTGATCAAAGCCCATTCAAGCTTGGCTCCGAGCCCCCTATAGACAGTGAACCTTGAACCTGCGATCTTTGCGCCCTGAGCCGCGCTTAATATCCCGAGTTTCTCCCCTATTTCATCGTGAGGTTTCGGCGTGAAGCTCGGTTTCCTTATCTGCCCCCATTTCCTTATCTCGACATTGCCGGAAGAATCCTTGCCGACAGTGACGCTTTCGTGAGGGATATTCGGAATATAATATGACGCGGAGTTAAGTTCTTTTTCGATATCTTTGAGTTTTTCTTCTTTACTGGCTATCTCATCGGAAACCTTTTTCATTTCCGCCATCAATCCAGCTGTGTCCTTTTTGGCGGCTTTCAGCTTCGGGATCTCCTGTGATTTCGCGTTCCTTTCCGCTTTCAGATGGTCGATATCGAACGTGGCTTTCCGCCATATTTCGTCGACCTTAGCGAATTTATCAACAAGCGAAGCATCGTATCCCCTATTTTTCAGGGCTTTCTTTATCTTTTCAGGATCTTCGCGAAGCATTTTCGGGTCTAACATGGCGAAATTATACTCCCTTTCTCACCTTTATTTCATTGTTTTTTGTTATTTCCACGGAATAGCCTTTTTTTAGGAGCTCAGCCCTGACATCATCGGACTTTTTGTAATCTTTTTTTGTCCTCGCCGATTTTATCGCCAACGCCAATTCTTGAATATCATCGGGCAGTTGTTTTATCTGCATGTAAAGTCCGAGCACATCGACAATCATCTCCTCGAACAAGCTTGTTGTCTGGGCCCATATTTTTGGCGTTGCGTTGTTCTCGTTGTTCAATTCGAATATCAGGTCGCACAATTTGAATACGCTCCCGAGCGCTTCCGCGGTATTGAAGTCATTATCCATTGCCTTGATAAAGCTTTCCTTGATGGCCTTGAGGTCTTTGTCGCTGACCGGCTCTTTTCCGCAAGAAGCATGCTCGCGGACAACGCTTAGAGCATTTATCAATCTTTCAAGCCCGCCTTTTGCGTTCTCAAGGTCAGCGTCCGAAAAATTGATCGGGCTCCTGTAGTGGGTCGAAAGAAGATAGAACCTTATCAGCATCGGGTCATACTTGGCAAAGATGTCCCTCAAAGTGAAGAAGTTCCCCAGTGATTTTGACATTTTCTCGTGGTTCACGGTCACAAACCCGTTATGTATCCAGTATTTTGCGAACGGCTTTCCGGTAAAACACTCCGCCTGCGCTATCTCGTTCTCATGGTGCGGGAAAATAAGGTCAAGCCCCCCGCCGTGGATGTCGAACGTCTCTCCCAGGTATTTCGTGGACATTGTCGAGCACTCTATGTGCCATCCCGGGCGTCCTTTTCCCCAGGGTGAATCCCAGCTCGGCTCGCCTTCCTTTGCCGATTTCCAGAGAGCAAAATCGAGCGGCGCTTTCTTTCTCTCATCAACGGCAACTCGAGCCCCTTCTTTAAGATCATCGAGCTTTCTCTTGGACAATTTGCCGTAATCTTTATCCTTGGCCACCTCGAAATACACGTCACCGCCAACAACATAGGCATATCCTTTTTTTACAAGCCCCTCGATGACACTTATCATCTCCTTGATATGTTCTGTTGCTTTCGGATATTGTGCGGCCTTTTTTACATTTAGTTTGTCCATCACTTCAAAATAGCTGTTAATGTACTTATTTGTAAGCTCCTGGATCGGTATCTTGAGCTCATTTGCTCTCTTTATTATTTTATCATCGATATCAGTGATGTTCTGGATATAATTGACTTTGAAGCCAGAATACTCAAGATACCTGCGGACAATATCGAATACAACATAAGCTCTGCCGTGTCCTAGGTGGGTTTCATCATAAGGGGTAACGCCGCATACATACATATTAACGTTCGGCGGATTAAGAGGCTCGAATATTTCGTGGTCCTTTTTTAAGGTATTGTAAACTTTTAAAGGCATTATTTCTTCAACATCTGTTCAAGCTTTGAGATGCGCTGGCTCATTTCATCCAGGGCTTTGCCCACAGGATCGGGAAGCTCCCCGTGCGCGAGAGGTTCGATCTTTTTGCCTCCGAGAACCACGATCCTTGCCGGGTTGCCGACAACCGTCGAATTTGCAGGAACTGATTTCGTCACAACAGCTCCTGCTCCTATCCTCGCGTTGTCCCCGATGTGGATATTTCCGAGTATTATCGCTTCGGCGCCGATGACAACGCCGTTGCCTATCGTCGGGTGGCGTTTTCCTTTTTCGGCCCCGGTGCCTCCCAATGTCACTCCCTGATATATGGTCACGTCGTTGCCGATAACAGCGGTCTCGCCTATCACGACCCCAACTCCGTGATCAATGAAGCACCTTTTTCCGAACTTCGCCCCGGGATGTATCTCGATCAATGTCAACAGCCTGCTTATCTGCGATATCAAGCGCGGGATCACAGGGATCCTTAATCTATACAAAAAATGGGCTATGTTGTGGAACCATAATGCCCACAATCCCTGGTACATTAATACCTCGATTATATTGCCGGCAGCCGGATCTCTCTCAAATACCGATCTTATACCATCGAACATACATTAACTCCTTTGCTAACTCACCTCGGCTAATTAGTATCATAATCTACTATAATCCTTGCTTCGCTCCCCTCTCTTACAAAGAGAGGGGCCGGGGGTGAGTTTACTTCCTGTCAAAGAACGGGTTCTTTCCAGTCACGGAAAGAGGTATCCCCATTGCCATTTTAACATCCGGGCCCAATAATCCAAGCTCCACCGCGGCCCGGCCCACCGAGAACAATATCCTGTTGTCCACTCTGTGGTCCGCCGCAACGCTGATCGCCGAACCGACCGCGATCCCCAAGTCCCCCGGATTGAAAGCGCAAAGCGCTTCCGGAGCTTTACTCTCGCAATCCTTGTATCCGCAAATGCCGCAAGCTTTAAGATTCACGACCTGCAGCTTCGTTCCTATCAATACTATATGGCTTGCCTGCTTGATGCTTTCCGCGTCGCGGATGTACGATTGCGAGCCGTTCTGCTCCTTCTGGATCTTCAGCATTCTTTCTCCAAGTTTATTGATAGTATCGCCCTTAACGATAGCTGTTGCTATCAGATCTATCCCTTTCGCTTTCGGTGCCGTGCGGGCAGCCACGCACATATCTTCGGCGATATGGTCCAAAGCTTTATCCTTAAAATCTGATTCTTTTATCAGCAATCAGGATGCCTCCGCCATCGTTCTTAATAACTCAAGTTGCTGGCAGGTTCCAAGAGCCACCAGAACATCCCCGTGGCCCACGACCGATGCTGCTCCGGGTTGAAGGTTAAATTTTCCAGTCTTGTGCTTTATCGCAAGTATCATAGCTCCTGTCTTCTGCTTGATCTCCAGTTCGGAAAGTGTCTTTCCAACGATCTTCGATCCACCATTTATTTCATATTCTTCTATTACGAGCTCGACATTTTCGCTTCGCATTACTGTATCAAGAAAATCAACTGCTACCGGCCGGAGTGCCATCGATGCCATGCGGTTCCCAGCGATGAAATACGGCGATATGACCCTGTTGGCCCCCGCCCTTTTCATTTTTGCTTCAGTTACTACTGTTGAGGCTCTCGCAACAATATAAAGGTTCGGGTTCATTTCTCTTGCGGAGAGCGTAACGTAAACATTTGATGTATCCGAGTCCGCACATGCTATAAGCCCTTTCGCTTTTTTTATTCCGGCCGAATCAAGTATTTCATCCGAGGCCATATCCCCGACTAAATAAGGGATGTTCTTTTCTCCAAGCTCCGCCGCAGTCTCGGGCTTGCTGTCCACAACAATATATGGGATCTGTTCTGCATCGAATTCTTTTGCTACCTGGTGCCCTACCCTCCCGAATCCGCATATAATATAATGTCCTTTCAATTCCGATATCATTTTTTCCATGTTCCTCATCCTCCTGTATCCGACTATTTGACCTTCAACCATCATTTCAATCAATTGACCAACCGTATAACCCACAGTGCCCACCCCAAGAATTATCAGGCCCATCGTTATGATCCTGCCGGCATCTGAAAGCTCATGCACTTCACGGAAACCCACTGTTGCCAGTGTTATCGTTACCATATATAAGGCGTCGAGCAAGCGCCAGTGCTCGATCAATGTATAGCCAAGAGTAGCGAGGGTTATGATCACAACCAGCACTATCAGCGGCGGAATTATCCTTCTTAAAGGGTTCATATTGCTCCTATTTTAGCATATAAATCGTAAAATCGCCTGGATGGTAATCCCTTCTTAATATGTACCTGTCGCTGAGGGCTTTTACCCATTTTGTGACTTCTTCCTCAGTAAAGTATACGTATTTTTCCGTTTCGGCATCCTTCCCCGGAGGTATCAAATAAATGGATGATTGCGACAGGAAATTAACGGCAACGCCGCAATTACAAATGTGGGACATCCTTGATATCATCTTATTGACAGAATCCTTGTGTTCCACAATATCCGCCATGCGTATATTAAAAGCGCCAGAACTCATTACAAAATCATATTTCTTGTCGAATTTATCGTTTATCAGATCGACCGTATTGAAATCGATGCCCGGGAATTTCTTTTTCGCAAAATCAACCATTTTTTTGGATATGTCAATCCCTGCATATTTGATCTTTAATTGATTGATAAGGTCGTTTGAGACGAGGAATTCATAGAAATGGCCGAGCCCGCAACCAACATCGAGCACTGAAATATTTTCTTTTTTGTCTGTGAAAGAGATGATGTCCAGAAGGACGATAAATCTTGCGAGCTGGCTTTCCCTGCTTTTCCAATCAAGAGAGAGATAATGATCCCCGTGTTTCTCTAATAACCTTTCGAAATATTCGGCAATTTGTTCCTTGCCGGCTATCAAATAAGGCCTTCCTCGATCATTTTTTCGGCGATGATCACCGCATTCGTCGCGGCACCCCGCCTCAGGTTATCGGATACTATCCACATGTCTATGCCGTTCGGAATGGAAATATCCTCTCTTATCCTTCCGACGAAAGTCTCGTCCTTGCCGGGGCAGTCGATAGGTGTCGGATAGACGCCTTTTTCCGGGTCATCCATTACTTTAACTGTCGGGAATTTCGATAATATTTCACGGACCTGTTTTACGCTGATCTTTCTCTCCGTCTCGATGTTCACCGCTTCGCTATGGCCGATGACGACAGGAACCCTTACGGTCGTTGCTGTAACCTGTATACTTGGATCTCCCATTATCTTTTGGGTCTCGTTCACCATTTTCATCTCTTCTTTTGTATATCCATTGGAAGTGAACGAGTCTATTTGAGGGATGACATTAAAAGCTATCTGTTTCGGCAATATCTTTACCTGCGGTTTTTTGCCGGCAAGCACCGCTTTTGTCTGGATAAAAAGTTCCTCGACAGCTTCTTTCCCCCATCCGGATGTCGATTGATATGTCGAAACTACTATCCTTTTTATTTTTGCCACATCGTGGATCGGTTTGATCGCCATCAGCATTTGAGCTGTTGAACAATTGGGGTTCGCTATTATCCCTTTGTGCCATTTAAGGTCATACGCGTTCACTTCCGGCACGACAAGTGGAACATTGGGATCCATCCTGAAGAATGATGTGTTGTCGATGACCACCGTGCCTCTTTTCACCGCTTCGGGAGCCAGCATCTCGGATATTTTCGCGCCCGCGGAAAAGAGTCCGATATCTATTCCCTCAAAAGACTCAGGTTTTGCTACTTCAACAGTATATTTTCTACCTTTGAATGTCACTTTTGAACCGGCGGTTCGAGTGGAAGCGAGAGGAAGAAATTTATTTATCGGGAATTTCCTTTCTTCCAGGACTTCCATCATTACCTTGCCGACCATTCCTGTCGCGCCAAGCACAGCTACATTATATTTCTTTTTTGCCATATGCATCTACCTTTCTGTTTTTGGAGTGGTAATTATAACTTAAATCCGGATGTTTTTCAAAACCTTGAGCGGATAACCTTGATAATGAACATGGGAAGCACAAGCATCCTTCTCCACCTTCTCGGCTCCGTTATCAATCTCCAGAGCCATTCCAATCCCGCTTTTCTCATAAAAACGGGAGCTCTTTTAATCCTTCCGGCTATGACATCAAGGCTTCCGCCGACACACATGACAAGAGGAACTCCGAGCTCCTTTAGATGCTTCGCAGTCCATTTTTCCTGTTTCGGGCTTCCAAGCCCCACAAAAAGCATGTCCGGCTTTGACTTTTTGATGCTTTCGATAACGATGTGATCGTTCATTGAATATCCTTGATAAGACCCGACAACGTTAGCACTTAGCACATTTGCCGCCTTCTCAGCAATGCCTTCCTTGCCGCCAAAAAGGAAGATCCTATAACCCTTCTTTTTAGCGACTTTCACTAATTCCAGCATAAGATCAATGCCTGCAATTCGCTGCTTGAATTTCCTGCCAAGTATCCGGCCGGCTAGCATCAATCCCACTCCGTCCGCGATCGATATGTGTGCATTATTAATAATGTTCCTTAGTTCGATGTCGGCAAGAGATGCCATCATCATCTCCGGATTAGGCGTAACGATCAACCCCGGCTCTTTTGACGCCAATAATCCTTCTGCCATTTTTAATGCTTCCTGAATATTTAAGTTGTCGATATTTATATCAAGGACGCTTATTTTGTTATTTTTCAGGCACTCATTTAATAATCGTATGTTCTCGAGAGCCGCTTTCGAAAATCTGTCGATGCCGAACGATACTGCACCTATACCGTCAATAAACCTATCGACTTCTGTTGACAGACCTTTTTCATTTATCTTTTCGAAATCGATCCAACCCTGTCCCGTCTGTCTCTGGAAGCTTTCGACCTTCGGATCATATGAAAGCCCGAAGGCAGGAACTTTCGCTATCGCTGAAAATACGAGGCTATGGAGCCTCATCCCTATCACTGCATCCAGGCCGGAGATGACATCAAGCATTTCGGCCGGAGAGAGCTGCCTTAAAATGACATTGGCTGAGTTTTCCATCATGCCCATCACCTTGCTTGTTACCTTCAGGTCATCAGGATAGTTGAATATCAGAAATACGATCTGGGAATCTTTTTCCTCGATTAGATGGTCACAGACAGAAGCGATCGCTTTATATTGTGCTTCAATGTCCCTCGATTTTACCGGAGCCCTTAGAGAGCCCCCGATCAATCGGGACTTTGTCTTTTTGATCCCAGCCGCGCCCAAGATGCTCTTTGAATTTTCTTTGTCGGGAGCGCCCATCATGAAAGTAATATCCGCGGTCATGACAAGTTTTTTAGGTTTTGCTTTGATCTCCGTCAATTCATTCAGCGATCTTTCATCCCTAACGGTTATAAGATTAACGCCCTTCAAGGCCCATTTCAGTAGATATTTGTGCCTTACGGGCCCTATCCCCTGCCCTAAAAGAATAACTTTCTTTTTGAGTATTTTCGCGGATATTAATAAGCACAAGTAATACAAAAGGCTTCTTGTGCTTGTTAAATCTTGTATGAGCCCGCCGCCGCCAAGAATAAAAGCGTCGGATTCTTTAAGCTTTTTCAGGATACTAATGAAGGAATATTTATGGAGAGCATCAACGTCGTAAGCTTTTGATGTTCCGGCAGGATCTGCAGAAAGAACGGATATCGACGCTTGCGGATGATCTTTTTTTATCGCAGTTATCAGGGTTTGAAGTATGGCTTCATCCCCGATATTCCCGCTACCGTAATATCCGGCAAGAAGCAGTTTCATCTTAAAAGTTTTTCGATCCTTATTTGTACTTTGGCCCAGATCAAGTATATAAGATACAGGAGAAGCCCCAATGCGATCCCGAGTATCAATCCCACGCATGACCTTACAAGAGTGATAAGCACCGGCGTATGTATATGGCAAAAAGAATTGACCAATGATACTGGCGCGAGAACCCCGACAGAAAGCCAGAGCCAAAGCCATTTGTTCCCGCCCCTTAAGTAATAGATGGCCGCCAAAATAAGGGCGGGATATCCTATCAGGAATTCCTTTGTTCGGGGTCTGATGACCAATATATTTTCAAGAAGCCCCCTCAGATATTTTTCCGGCCCGAGCACCGGCAGCCCGAAGTTTCCGCTCCTTAAAATGAACAAGGCTCCGCAACCTGCTGCAAGCAGGAATATGACAGCATGGGATATTTTAATGTTGGTATTAAGTAACTCTTTTGCCTTTGATATCGATGTCACGACATCCAGCTTTTCCTCATTCTCTTTCCTCAAAAAGAAATATGATGCGACAAGGAGCACTGGAAAAATAAGGGCGATCTTAACTCCTGAAAAAGCGTCGATCCCGACCATATGGACCTTGTCAGCCAAAAGCGCTGCGACAAATACTGCTCCCATCGCTGTGATCGCTGCTATATAAAATACGGTCAGGATCGCTCTTGAGATCACAGGCGCAATGGACGATTCCCTTTTCGCCGGGAACATGGATATGACCGCATATGCTGGAAATATGATCGCGGATAAAAGCGCCAAGATCTTGGATGAAAGCAGAGCGAAAAGAACAAGCATAGCCAGTGAAACATATAAATTCACAGGAATGAAATAATGCGCAAGAAGGATCGCCCCAGCTGCTATCCCCAGCCCGATCAAGGACTTCTCTATCCTGCTTACGGATATTTTATGCGGCATTGAAGCTTTGCCTACAACAAAACCGCCGCCGAGAAGTTCTTTTGTCAGGGCGCTTACAAAAGACAGATTAGTGGAGAGCAGGTCCCCTCCGCTGTCAGGGTATTGAAATAAATGGACATAAAGTATCCTGATATCCCTTTCCCTTGCCGCCCTGATGAACCTCTGCACTGCTTCTTCCTTTGACATGTTCTCAAGCTCGTCCGGTGGAATGCTGTGGACCTTCACCAGATTTCCTCCAATAAAAGAAGCAAGTGCTGAATCTCCCATTTGTTTTCCGAATTCCACGTAACCGTATTTCAGGCTGCCTGATCTTAACGCTTTGGCAGTTTCTTTCAGATAATTTGGATATCCGAGCACTTCTTCTTCTGCGAAAATTACCGTTTCATAATCTGAAAGATCCTTTATTTTATCATTGATGATCGTGCCGTTTATATTTAAGGTGTTCCTTATTCTTGGTATAACACTTAATCCGGCATTGTTTATCAACTTGATCTTGCTTGAAGATAATCCTTTAGATGGGATATACAGATCGACTTTCTTCGGGTCTACCCCGGACAGAATGTTCACGTCATAGCTGCTCACCAGATCTTCAGTTAATGCTATAGCTGATACCCCCGCGCTCTTTAGTTGCATCAATACGTCGCCTACAGAGACTTTCTGTATCGACGAAAGCCTTTCGATGTCGCTGAAATCTGCAGCCACTTCTACACTATTATTCGCCTTTTCCGCGCTGATCCTTTTGTATAGGACAAAGGCCGACGCTGCGATCGATATCAGAAGTGCGATCGTGATCAACAAAACAATATTCCTGTCCTTCATCTTATTTCCTCCCGGCCTTTAAGAATGACTCTATGAACTTATCTATGTCCCCGTCTATCACTCTCTGGACATCGGTTACTTCTGTTCCTGTCCTGTGGTCCTTTACCATGGTATAAGGAGCAAAAACATAGGACCTGATCTGATTCCCCCATCCTATTTCTCTTCTCTGCCCCCTGAGTTCTTCGATTTTTTCCTTTCTTTCTTCAAGGAGCATCTCGTAAAGCTTTGCTTTCATTATCTTCATCGCGGCTTCCCTGTTCGAGTGCTGTGAACGGTCTGACTGGCTTTGAGTGACTATCCCCGTCGGTATATGGGTTATCCTTATCGCGGAACTTACCTTATTAACGTTTTGCCCGCCCGGGCCGCTCGCCCTGAAGGTATCTATTCGGAGGTCGGCAGGATTGATATCTACTTTGATGTCTTCCGTTATCTCGGGTATCACCTCAACTGAAGCAAATGATGTGTGGCGTTTACCGTCGGCATTGAATGGCGACATCCTTACGAGCCTGTGGATACCTTTTTCAGCTTTAAGATATCCGTAAGCATACAATCCGGATATTATCATCGTTGCGCCTTTTATTCCCGCTTCCTCTCCGTAAGAAAGGTCGGGGATCTCTATCGTATATCCTTTCGATTCCGCCCACCTGCTGTACATCCTCATCAATATCTGGGCCCAGTCCTGCGCGTCCGTCCCGCCTGCTCCGGCATTTATCGCGATTATGGCGCTGTTCGCGTCATACTCTCCTCCCATTAGTGCTGTGAGTTCAAGTGAAGATATCTCTGCAAGAAGCTTTTTCACATCTGCAGACAACTCTTCTTCAGCGGATTCGATCTTTTCTTCTATCGCAGTGTCAATAAGTACGGATACGTCCTCAGATTTCGATCTCAAAGCCTTCCAGGAATTGACCACCGATTCCAGAGATTTCAATTCCCTCAGAAGCATCTGTGCCTCCATTTGGTCCTTCCAGAGATCGGGGCTGGATGTTTTCCCGTGAAGCTCTTTTATCTTGGTTTCTTTCCCGCTTATCCCAAGAAGCCTTGAGAGCTCATCTATCTTGTTCTTTGCCGTTATCATTTCTGTTCTTATTTCGTCTAACATATGCGGCTCTCCAACTCACCCCCTTTTATTCCCCCTCTCTTGATAAGAGAGGGGGACAGAGGGGGTGAGTTATTTTAATACTATTATTTTCCCTTTTCCTATTGTTCGGTCCTCAGAAGCTATCCTGAAAAGATACACGCCGTTCGCGACGGTCTCACCAAAATCATTTTTCCCGTCCCAATAAACCCTGTTCGTCCCGGAATTCCCGCCACTCGTCCCGTATGTATAATATTTCCTGCAGATCAAGTTCCCCGCTATATCGAAGAAATAAATGTACGTGTCTGAATTTTTTGTAAGTTCGTACTTTATCATTATAGATCCCTTGTCCGGATTGAAAGGATTTGGCCCGTACTGAGGCCTTGAAACAATTACCGGCGGATCCAAAGAACCTACGTGAAAAGTGACTTTTGACTCTGTAGTCGCCAGATCATTCATAGTTAATTTCACAGTGACATAAGAATCTATTCCCGTAGTATCAAAGGTCGCTAATACTGTGTGTAATTTTGTATCTATGGAAGTTTCAATGGTTGTCCACGTCGAAGGATTTTTGCCGATGCCGTATTCGACAGTATAATGATCAAAGCCTTCCCCCGTTGCATTTCCTTTTATTTCAACTTTACCGTAAACCGTGCTGTCATTTGCAGGATCGCTGATCGACCCATAAAGCCCTCCTAAAGCCGCAAAAACATTTATGCGTCCTTTGCCAAGTTTCCCTCCGAAACCTGGATTATAAGCATCTATATTGTCTGAATAGTCCATTATTCTCTGCTTAACGGCTTCAGCTGTCATTGCCGGATATACTGTCACCGGATATTTTGCCCTTATAAGCGCCGCCAGGCCTGAAACGAACGGTGTCGCCATAGAAGTTCCCTCTAAATAATAATAAACATTTATATATAAACCACCTAACCAATAGGTGCTTAATATTTCATGGGGGGAATATTGATAAACTGTCCCATCGTCCCCGCCGGGAGCGGACACGTCCACACGGTTTCCATAGGAAGAATAACTTGCTTTGCGATCGTCAGGTCTTGTTGCCGCAACCGAGATCACATGATCAAAAGCTGCCGGATAATTCAGTGTGGAGTTGTTTGAGTTCCCAGCGGCGGCAACAAGGACGCAATCAGATGTTGCGGCATAAGAAATAAATGGCGCGAGCGTACCCGGCTCGGGATTCCCGAAACTCATGTTAATGACATCGGCTTCCTTGCTTACCGCCCATATTAGTGCCTTGATTATATCGCTATCGAATCCATCCCCATTATTATCAAATGCTTTTATGGGAATTATCCTGCAATGCCAATCCACTCCGGCAACGCCTTTTGAGTTATCCGTGTCGGCTCCTATTATCCCCGAAACATGCGTGCCGTGCCCGTTGTCATCCATCGGATCCGGATCGTCCACAGGATATGTATAATTCCAGCCTTCAAGAGTGTCCACCCTGTTAATGAGGTCTTCATGAGTGTAATCCACGCCGGTATCTATGACCGCGACCTTGACCGTGGCCTCCCCAGTAGTTATGTTCCAGCCGGAATTTCCCGCCTCCATGGAGCCAAGCCATATCTTATAAAGCCCCCATTGGTTCGGATGGTAGTCCGCGGACCCTTCACCGCTTATATAATATGGATCTGACGGTGTGTATATTTTCCTTATGTAGTTAGGGGATGCCAATTCAACTGAGGGGTCCTTTTTATATTCCTCGACTGCAGACACCACATCGACATCTTTCGGGAATTCCAGAAGATAAATCTGCGACAGGTCTGGCAATTCAACGACTTTTCCCGACCTTAACTTCTTCAACTTGCGTTCTTTATTAACTAAAGATCTGATTTTACTAATATTATATTTGGCATTAAGAGACTTGATCGAGGTTGATCTTACTTCAGCTTTGTCCAGAGAAAAGACGCCGACGCCTTTTGCCCCTTTTATCGTAACAATATCAGGCCTGAATTTGACCAGCATCTGCCCCGGCGCGAATCGCGCCTCCCCAAAACAGGGTAAGCACAAAAAGAAAAGTATTATGATTACAAGTTTATTCCGCAGCATTTTTTATATTTCTTTCCGCTTCCGCACGGGCACGGATCGTTCCTCCCGACTTTTTCTGTTTTTCTTAAGGAAGAAGATCTGCTTACTCGGGTCGGCTCGCCGTATGTGACATTGCGTTTTCTTTGGAGAAGCTCTTCCTCCCCTTCCTTTATCACCTGGACCTTGTATATCATGCTGATTATTTCCTGCCTTGCGGCATCCATCATCTCCTGGAACATTTTATATCCTTCGATCTTGTATTCAATGAGTGGGTCCCTTTGCCCCCAGGCCCGCAAACCTATTCCCTCGCGAAGCACGTCCATATTATGAAGGTGTTCGATCCATTTCGCGTCGATCTCCTTTAACATCACGAGCTTCTCTATCTCGCGCATTGCTTCCCCGCCGACAAATTTCTCCTTTGCTTCATAAGCGTCCTTTAACAGCTTTTCAAGAGCGCTCTTAATGCTCGGCCTTTCTTTATATTCGGCCAGATTGCCAAGGTCTACCGGCAGCAATTCGGAGATCGCTTTCTTCAGCCCTTCCATGTCCCAATCGGCCGATTTCTCGGGAATGAAAGTGTCCATGTAAGTCTTAACGAGCTGGTCGATCATTTCAAAAGCCTTTTGCTTCAGGTCTCTTCCCTCCAGGATCCTGTGCCTCAAGCCGTATATGGACTCCCTCTGCTTGTTCATCACATCATCATATTCAAGTACCTGTTTCCTGATGTTAAAATGATACTGCTCGACTTTCTTTTGCGCGTTCTCTATGGCCCTTGATATCAATGTATGTTCAATGGGAGTATTCTCTTCCATTCCCATTCTTTCCATGGCGCCTGAGATCCTGTCGCTCCCGAAAAGCTTCATCAGGTCATCTTCAAGCGCGACATAGAACCTTGACGAGCCCGGGTCCCCCTGTCTGCCGCTCCTGCCTCTAAGCTGATTGTCTATCCTGCGCGATTCGTGGCGCTCAGTTCCGATTATATGCAGTCCCCCCTGCTTTGCTATCCCTTCGCCAAGGACAATATCTGTACCTCTTCCCGCCATATTTGTTGCAATAGTGACCGCGCTCTTCTGTCCGGCTTTTGCCACTATCTCCGCTTCCATCTCATGATGCTTTGCGTTCAAGACATTGTGAGGGATACCCCGCCTTTTCAATATTTCGCTCAAGAGTTCGGAATTTTCTATCGATATGGTCCCCACAAGGACAGGACGGCCTTCTTTGTAAAGGGCAACTATTTCATCTGCAGCATTCTTGTATTTTTCCTTTTGTGTCTTGTAGATGATGTCATTCATATCCTTTCTTATCATCTTCTTGTGCGTGGGTATTTCCAGGACCTCCAGCCTGTATATCTTCCAGAATTCCCCTTCCTCTGTCTTCGCGGTCCCTGTCATCCCGGCTATCTTTTTATACATCCTGAAGTAATTCTGGAAAGTTATTGTGGCAAGGGTCTGGCTCTCTTCCTGTATTTTTACGTTCTCCTTGGCTTCTATCGCCTGATGTAAGCCGTCAGAGTAGCGCCTGCCGATCATGAGGCGGCCGGTGAATTCATCGACAATAATGACCTCACCGTCCTTTAACACGTAATCTATGTCACGCTTGTACAAATGCCAGGCCTTAAGCGACTGAAGGACCTGGTGGGCAATTTCCATGTTCGCAATGTCGAACAGGCTCTCCACACCAAGAAGCTTTTCTGCTTTTTTTATGCCTACATCTGTAAGCACTGCATTCTTTGTTTTTTCATCAACGGTGAAATCCGCGGTTTTTGAAAGTTTCTTTGCTATCTCATTGCCCTTGTAATATCCTTCCACGCTTTCCTCGACCATCCCCGATATGATAAGAGGTGTCCTTGCCTCGTCGATCAAAATACTGTCAACCTCATCAACTATCGCGTAATAAAGGTCCCTTTGAACGCATTGTTCAAGCATTACTGACATATTGTCCCTTAAATAATCAAAGCCGAATTCGTTGTTGGTCCCGTATGTGATGTCCGCGCTATAGGCTGATTTGCGCTGCGCATAATCCATGTCGTGCTGGATAAGCCCCACTTCCAATCCAAGAAATTTGTATATCGGTCCCATCCACTCGCTGTCGCGTTTGGCCAGGTAATCATTGACGGTCACGATGTGAACGCCCTTGCCGGCAAGGGCGTTCAGATAAACAGGCAGTGTCGCGACAAGGGTCTTTCCCTCGCCCGTCTTCATTTCGGATATCTTGCCCTGATGAAGGACCACGCCGCCTACAAGCTGGACGTCGAAATGCCGGAGCCCTATTGTCCTGACGGAAGCTTCCCTTACAGCGGCAAAAGCCTCCGGAAGGATACTGTCCAGAGATTCGCCTCTTGATATCCTTTGCTTGAATTCCGAGGTTTTGGCTCTTAGCTGTTCGTCGCTCAAAGACTTCATTGTTCCTTCGAGGCTGTTTATTGTGCTGATGACGGGCTGGATCTTGCTCAGCTTTTTTTCATCAGTGTCGATTATTAAATTGATCAGCCATTTAAAGACCATGTTCATCCTCTCAAAATAAAAAGGGAGACAAGCAAATAAAATTGCTTGTCCCCCTTTTAGATCAAACGGTCACTGGAGCTCTGGTTCTATCAATCCGTAATTGCCTGAGCTTCTCCTGTAGATCGTGTTAACTTCATTTGTTTTTGAATTCAGGAACATGAAAAAGTCATGCCCGAGTGTCTCCATTTCCTGGGCCGCCTCTTCCGGGGATATCGGCGTCAGGGCGAAACGTTTCACTTTAACGATAACGGGCCCAACAGGTTCTTTCGGTTTTATATTTTCTTTGAACATTTCTCTTATCTTCCCCTTTACTTTTTCAGACGTTCTTCGCGACTCATGCACAAGCTTTTCTTTATGTTTTTCTATCTGCCTCTCAACCTTCTGAAAAACCTGGTCAATAGCAGCGTACATATCGGATGCGCCATCAGTCGCCCTTACTATCTTTCCTGCCATCCAGACCGTGACCTCCGCCACCTGATTCCTGAACTGGTTCTCTATTTTCCTGACATCAAGCGTCACTTCCGCTTTCTGGATATTGCCGAAATATTCCTCGAGCTTGCCTATCTTCTTCTCTGCATAATCCCGAAGCGGAGCCGTGACATCTGTGCCGTGTCCCCGAATTATTAATTGCATGATCGACCCTCCTAACTTGAGTAAATTATATACTCTTTTTGCCTAATCCTCAAGGCTTCGGTTCATCAGGCATAACCGCTCTTGCCAGGGTCAGGACATGAACATTTTTTGCTCCCGAAGCAGTGAGTGCCATTGAGGCTTCGCGCGCAGTGGCCCCGGTCGTATAGATATCGTCAATTAACAGGACTTTCCTTCCCGTTAACGGTGAGGAGCTAAAAGCGCCTTTAATATTTAAAAGTCTTTCTTTCCTTGACAGCTCGAACTGGGGAGTAACATCCTTTATCTTTTTAAGGGAGCTGCTATCGAGATCGATCGAGTAATGTCTTGAAATTTCTTCCGCGAGCAATTTTGACTGATTGTATCCTCTCCGGCCTTCCCTTTTCTTTGACAGGGGCAAAGAGATTATCAAATCCACTTCCCGCATTGGAATGTCGCCGTCTTTTAAATAAGATATTAGGAATTGGCCAAGGAGGTAGGATAGTGCCTTTTTCCCTTCAAATTTGAACTTATGGATAGCCTCTTTCATTGTACCTTCGTATAACGCGACCGACCTTGCCAGAACAAAAGGGATGTTCCCGCCAATACAGTCCTCGCACAGATCCCCTGAAAAATATTCATCCCTGGGTTTTCCGCAAACCCTGCATATAGGCGGTTTTAGATAACTGACCTTGCTCAAGCAGCCGTCGCATATCATTTGCCGGCTTTTGTTCTTGCATATCACGCAGCAGGGAGGGAATAACAGGTCAATAAGATTATCGAACAGACTGGCCATAACTGAATTATATCCATTAGCTTGAAGTTTTGCCATCACTATGATATATTTTGAGCATGACATGGGACGAAATAATCCAGCTTCTTGATCAGGGGGAAGGCCAGCAAGTTGAATTCGATAAGGTTATCCCCTCCCCTGACGACATCGCAAGGGAATATGTCGCTTTTGCAAATTCCGACGGCGGCCACCTCATATTAGGTATCGACGACAAGAACAAGCACCTCATGGGAGTTGACCTGGAAGAGAACTCAATAGATAAGCTTATGAAGATTGGGAGCGAAAAATGCGTTCCCGCCGTTCATCCTCAAGTGGAAGTAATGGAGAGGAGCGGGAAAAAGGTGATCGACATAACGATCAACGAAGGCGACGAGAAGCCGTACAGGACTGATGAGATATGTTACATAAGGGACGGCAATATTTCACGCCCGGCAAGGGAAAGAGAAGAAGAAGAGATAAAGAGCCCGTGGGCAGGCAAAGACCTGAACAAGCGGCAAAAAAGGGCGCTCCAGTTCATAACGGAACACGGGGCCATCACGAACAGGGAATACAGGGAAGCGTTCAATGTCTCCCATAAGACCGCTCACATAGAGATGACGCTTCTCACGGAAAAAAAACTTGTTGAAGCCCAGGGAGCCGGAAGGAATACCCACTACGTCCTGCCGCCGCAATAATCACTTTTCAAGAACTTGAAAAAAATGAATGCAAATGCTATCATATAATCTCATTCTGCCTGGTGTTAGATAAGGAAAAATAAATTGAGAAAACCCATTATTGCCGGCAACTGGAAGATGTACAAGACCATCCTGGAATCTGTAGCAACTGTCATCGATCTAAAAGCCAAGGCTGCGGGAGTCTCCGACAAGGAGATCGTTATCTGTCCCGTTTTCACTTCTCTTAAATTCGTTTGCGACGCCCTGGGAAAATCCAACATTAAGGTCGGCGCCCAGGACCTGTTCTGGGAGGAAAAAGGCGCATACACGGGAGAAATATCCGCCGGCCAGGTCAAGGACACCGGATGCACTTACGTTATAATCGGCCATTCTGAGAGAAGGCAATATTTCCACGAAACGAACGAAACTGTCGGAAAGAAGATCATTGCGGCGTTAAAGGCAGGGCTTACCCCGATAGTCTGCATCGGCGAAACCCTTGCGGAAAGAGAATCCGGAAAGACATTTGCGGTAATTGACAAACAGATCAGGGAAGGGCTCGGCTGCCTTTCAAAAGAACAGGCAAAGTTGATCGTGATCGCTTACGAACCCGTTTGGGCGATCGGCACAGGAAAGGTCGCCACCCCCGCCCAGGCTGAGGAAGTACACATATATATCAGAAAAACCATCGCCAACATGTTCGGCCAGGACATTGCGGACGGGATCAGGATACTTTACGGCGGAAGCGTAAAACCGGAGAATATTTCCGAACTCATGGATCAAAAGAATATCGACGGCGCGCTGGTCGGCGGGGCAAGCCTTGAAGCCGATTCTTTCATCAAGATAATAAAATACTAGAAAGGGAGATAACAATGGTCAAGTACACGGATCTCGGACTGGTCAACACAAAGGAGATGTTCAAAAAGGCTTTTTCGGGAGGTTACGCCGTACCTGCTTACAACTTCAATAACATGGAACAGCTTCAGGCAATAATGATGGCCTGCGCCGAAACAAATTCCCCCGTGATAATCCAGGTCTCAAGCGGCGCAAGGAAATACGCCAACGCGACCCTTCTAAGATACATGGCCCAGGGAGCGGTCGAAATGACAAGGAAGGACCTTAAGTCAAATATCCCCATCTGCCTTCACCTGGACCACGGCGATACATATGAACTCTGCGTCTCCTGTATCGAATATGGATTCTCCTCCGTCATGATAGACGGAAGCCACCTGCCCTACGCAGAGAACATCGCGTTGACCAAAAAGGTCGTGGATTATGCGCATAAATACGACGTCTCCGTTGAAGGAGAGCTCGGGGTGCTTGCCGGGATAGAGGACGAAGTGAAAGCCGAAAAGCATACTTACACACAGCCGGAAGAAGTACAGGATTTTGTTTCAAAAACAGGGGTTGATTCGCTTGCGATCTCGATCGGAACTTCTCACGGCGCGTATAAATTCAAGCCGGGCACGAAATGTGAGATACGGCTGGACATACTGCATGAGATAGAAAAGAAGCTTCCCGGCTTCCCGATAGTCCTACACGGCTCATCTTCCGTCCCGCAGGAACTTGTAAAACAGATAAATTCAACTGGCGGAAAACTGAAAGATGCTATCGGCATCCCTGAGTCACAACTTCGAGAAGCGGCAAAGAGCGCGGTCTGCAAGATCAACATCGATTCCGACGGGCGGCTTGCAATGACGGCCGCCATAAGAAAAGTCTTCATTGAAAAACCGGAAGAATTCGATCCCAGAAAATACCTCGGGCCTGCAAGGGACGCGCTTAAAGAACTTTACAAGCACAAGAACATAAATGTTCTTGGTTCTGCCGGAAAGGCATAAAGGAGGAAGAAAATGAGAGTCGGATTATTAACTGGCGGGGGCGATTGTCCCGGACTGAATGCAGTTATAAGAGCGGCGGTCAGGAAAGGCATTGACACATATAAATATGAAATGATCGGCATCAAAAAAGGCTGGGCCGGGATGGTGGAGCCTGACGCTGAGCCGATAGACCTTCGCTCCGTTTCGGGAATTCTTCAAAGAGGAGGCACAATACTAAGGACATCAAGGACGAATCCGGATAAAATCGAGAACGGTTTCGGGAAATGCAAGAACGCGTTCAAGGTCCTCAAAATGGACGCATTGATCGCCATAGGCGGAGAAGACACGCTGGGTGTTGCGAACAAGCTCGCGAAAATGGGAATGCCGGTGGTGGGTGCCCCTAAAACAATAGATAACGACCTTAACGCCACCGACTTCACTTTCGGATTCGACACCGCGGTAAACATCGTGATGGAAGCAGTTGACCGGCTCCATACGACGGCAGAATCTCACGACAGGGTAATGGTTGTAGAGGTCATGGGCAGGCACGCGGGCTGGATAGCGACATATGGAGGCATAGCAGGCGGGGCCGATGTAATACTTATACCGGAAGAGAAATTTGACATTGAAGAAATATGCGGCCTTATTAAAAGCCGCCACGCAAAAGGGAAGAATTTCAGCATAGTCGTGGCCGCAGAAGGAGCGCTTCCAAAGGATGCATCAGCTTTCATCACGAAAGGCAAAGAACTTGATAACTTTGGCCATGTCAAACTCGGAGGCATTGGCGAAGCTTTGGCGAAAGAGATAGAAAAACGCACAAAATTCGAGACAAGGGCGACCGTGCTTGGCCATACCCAGAGAGGCGGATCGCCTACCGCTTTTGACAGGGTCCTGGGCACAAGGTTCGGCATTGCAGCAATAGACCTTGTTGCCAAGAAAGAATGGGGCAAAATGGTGGCGCTTCAGGGAAATAAGATAATTTCAGTGCCTCTTGAGGCCGCAGTCGGCACATTAAAGACCGTTGACAAGGACCTTTTTGATATCGCGAAGGTGTTTTTCGGCTAGTTTATTGCGCTTATCCTCTTAATTCTTTCCTGAGGAGTTCTTTCCTGGCGGATCTCTTCTTCAGCTTGTTCTTTTTGGAAGGAATGACCTGGGTCGAGACCTTTCTGGTGGAAGGCAATCCCCATACCCTCATTTTTGGAACGTTCCTACTTCGCTGACGCACCATGTGAAGCTTCCCCGTTAAATTCAAACATAACAGCGATTTCGTTGCATTCATCAGGGAATTTTATGCAGTGTATGCACTCTCCCCAGATCTTCTGGGGAAGGCGCCTCTTTTGTATGGTCTTGAATCCAAGCTTATTGAAAAAGTCCTTTATCAGAGTGAGGGCGAATACTTTTTTGATCCCGAGCTGCTTTGCTTCTTTAAGGCATTCTTCAGCTAGCTTTTTTCCCCACCCCTGGCCTCTCGCGGACTCGTCCACCGCAAGCGCCTTTATTTCGGCCAGGTCATCCCAGACGATGTTAAGCGCGACGCATCCCTTTATCTTTCCGTCCAGTTCAAGTACATAGAAGTCGCGTATGTTGTCGTAAAGATTATTCAGCGACCGAGGGAGCATCAGGTCGTTCTCAGCGTAATGGTTCACCAGTGAATGTATGAATTTAACGTCGCTTATCTTTGCCTTTCTTATCATAACGGGTAAAAAGTATATCAGGGATTTATTTGATTTCAAAGTGAAATTTTCCGCTAAAGCCTGCGATATATTAAGTGTTCGAGAACAGCTTATTAGAATGAAAGGAGCCGTCCGTGGCCATTGGATTGGCAAAGAACATTGTTCGTAAAATAACGCTTGCGGTCAGCCCTGCAATTGCATTAAGGCGTCTTCGCGCCAACAATATCTCTATCAACCTATATGGCCAAAATATCCGGAAAATATCCGACCTTAAAATATGCGTTGATCGCGATAATGTCTTGGAATCCATTGATGCTTTTGGTTCTAAAGCGATAATAAATTCCCTGAAATCCCGATGCATAAATACGGTCGATATCACAGCACCGTTTTACCCTGAAAAAATATGGAGCAATGAACTATACGATGCCATCCAGAATATCCTCTTATTCACAAAAAAAATAGGTGTCTACACAAACGAACAGAAAGAAACATATTACTCCATCGGGAAGAAATTCGAGAACTTCGCTTGCAGCGCCAGAACCCCTAAAGAAAAGGACCTTATCGTCAAGATATTGCTTGATTTGGAGAAAATACACGATCCGGGAACAGCGCAGCATAGTCAAAGAACAAGGGACTGGGCTGTCATCATAGGTCGCCAAATGCAACTGAATAGAAATAAAATAAAAGCTCTCGAACTCGCAGCCTATCTACATGATTTTGGTAAGATAAGTATTTCAAGAGACATATTAAATAAGCAATCTAAATTAACTGATGATGAATATTCACAGATAAAAAATCACGTGTTGTGGGGATGCGGTATCCTAAAATCTTGCGGATTACCAGATGCTATTCTGGAAATAATATCTAATCACCATTATATCAAAGGATATCCCAACATAGACACCAAAAAGGCTCCGTTATTGGCGAGGATCCTTGCAATCGCGGACTCAGTTGAAGCCGCAACCGCCGGCCGGTTATATGAAAAAGGAAAGACATTGATGGCAGTGCTTAAAGAACTCCGGGACCCAGAAGGAAATTACGACCAAGAAGTTGTTGATTGTTTTGAACAATTTGCAAAAAAGGAGAATAGATCAATATGAATATGATGGGAATTACAAGGAGGACTGGATATGAAAATGGGGTGCGTTTTGCGAAACCTATACCCATTAAGATCGAAGATCTTCCTCGTATTTTCAAAAGCCCTGCCCGGGATAATTTGGTGAATGTAAGTTTGGAGGCGAGAAGGGTCCTTGGTTTGAAAAGGACATTTAATCCATTAGGAAAAGTGGTGGACAAAATGGTTTCATGTAAATGGCAAAATAGAATTTCCCCGCCTGTAAAGACAAACGGAATTCTTTCCGCAAGTAAGGTGCGCTTAGGCGGATACACTTCATTGTTAAGCGTTCAGGTTATGATAGACCGTTTCTTTCTTTCAATGAAATATACTGTGCCATTTTATGGCGCCGGCATGGAAAACCTGGTTTTTTCCAACCTTACTTTGCTGCCGAAACCATTAAGGGATGATAATTATCTGAATAAAAAAGAAGACCCGAAATATTCTCGGGTCTCCCTCTTGCACTAAAAAGCTTTTTAGTTGATTATTTGATCGGCGCCGACTTCTTTTCTTTCTTTGCCTTCTTTTCTTTCTTTTCCTTCTTTATCTTCATCTCGCCTTTTTTCCCTTTTGTTTCTTTCTTTATTATACCCAGCTTCTTGCCTTTGCCCATTACCTTTCCCACAGCCTTTCCCTTCGTTTCACTGGTAATAACCTTTGTTTCGGTGGATTTTCTCTCGCCTATACCCCACAATGCGAATGATGCCGTGGAAAGAACGAAAAGCGCGCATATGACCAATGCAAATATTTTTTTCATTTATTCACCCCCTACTCGGAACAGATTATATTCCCTGAGACTGTTAAAGTCAACTGATCCGCTTCAATATCCGTTGCATTAATCCGACCAGTTGAATATCGGCATAACCCGCGACCTGCTGAAATTGAGCAATCCCATTTGAACACCTGACAGGTCACCCGTAAAATTAAAAAGCCCTATCTGTACGCCTGTCATGCTTTCCGAACGATTGAACACCAGCCCGCACTGGAACGGCCTTGTTCGACCCGTGATGTTGATCGCACCGATTTGAAGAGCATCCACATTGCTCGATACCTTCTGGACAAGACCGCAGTCAAGCCCGTAAACGTTCATTATGTCCCCGTATGTCAGGTTCAGCCTCAGGCCTCTCACGGTGTTAAGCCCCGGAGGGATCGCATAAGTATCGAATATCGATATCTGGACCGGCGCACTGTTCTCGACATAATATTCGGTATCCTGCGCAAAGACAAAATTAGCCGGCAGACATATCAAAGCGATCAATATCAATAGTTTTTTCATTTTCAGTGTCTCCTGTTCAACATTCCGCCTATATCTTTTTCGCTGATACTATGACCACGTCTTCTATCGGGACATCCGAGAAATAACCCACATCATGGGTCTGGACGGCAACTATTTTGTCCGCCACATCCATACCCTCCGTCACCTTGCCGAACACGCAGTAGCCGAAGCCTGAGCCTTCATCATTATGATCAAGGAATTGATTGTCGACGACATTAATAAAAAACTGCGCGGTGGCGCTGTGAACATCAGTTGTCCTTGCCATTGCAACAGTGCCTCTTGTGTTAGAAAGCCCGTTGCCGGCCTCATTCTTTATTGGAGCCCTTGTAAGCTTCTGCTTCATTCCGCTCGTAAATCCGCCTCCCTGGACCATGAAGGCCGGTTTTACCCTGTGGAAAATGGTCCCGTCATAGAACCCTGAATCGACGTACGCGAGAAAATTCTCGACCGTCTTAGGCGCTTTATCGGAATAAAACTCTATGGTGATATTCCCTTTCGTGGTTTCTAACACGACTCTTGGATTTATATTCATATTATCTCCTCCCGCCGGCGGAAAGCTCATTGCGGAGCATGAGGTTGCCAGCATTACACATAATAATAATGCGAATGTTTTGTTCATTATAATAATTTATCATACTCACTTTCATTAATGATCTTTACCCTCAACGATTTCGCCTTCTCATATTTACTCCCCGGTTCTGTGCCGGCGAGCAGGTAATCCGTGTTCTTCGAAACAGACGAGTGCACCTCTCCGCCAAGGGATTTGATCTCATCCTCGATCTCAGGCCTCGGCCGCGACAAAGTGCCCGTGATGACAAAGGATTTTCCGTAAAGCGGCAAACCTACCTTACTTCTTACTTCTGACTTCATACTTAACCCTGCCTTCTTCAGTCTCTCTATCATATGGCAGTTTTCCTTGGACTGAAAGAAATCAAAAATACTTTTCGATACCTTAGGCCCGATCTCATGGACCTTCGACAGGTCTAATTCCTTAGCATCCATTAATTTGTCGATAGTATTGAAATGTTCCGCCAGGTCCTCCGCCGTTGCCTCCCCGACATTGGGGATGCCAAGAGCATTGATAAACTTCGCGAAAGGACGTGATTTGCTTTTTTCAATGGCATCGATAATATTCTGGGCTGATTTCTCCGCGAAACGCTCAAGTTTCAAGAGATCGCTCTTCTTCATGTCATAAAGGTCAGCGGGACTCTTAACAAGCTTTGAATCGACTAACTGGGCCGCGAGCTGCTCGCCTATTCCGGTGATATCCATGGCATTGCGGGAAGCAAAATGCTGTATCGTTCCCTTCAATTGCGCCGGACAGCTCTTATTGATGCATCTATGCGCCGATTCTCCCGGTTCCCTCACTACCTTTGATCCGCAGACAGGACACTTATCCGGCAGATGATATCTCTTGAGCTCTTTCTTTCTTTTATCTTTAAGGACTTTGACTACCTCGGGTATTACTTCCCCGGCTCTCTGCACCATCACATGGTCGCCAACCCTTACATCCTTTTTGTCCACTTCGTCCTGGTTGTGAAGAGTAGCGCGCCGCACAACGACTCCGCGGAGGTTGACGGGCTTAAGCATCGCCACGGGTGTAACAACCCCTGTCCTTCCGACGCTCGCGATAATATCCTCGACAATGGTTTCTTTCTGCTCGGGAGGATACTTGTAAGCGACAGCCCACCTCGGCTCCCTCGCTGTAGAGCCGAGCTTTTTCTGGTCATCAAGATCATTCACCTTGATGACTATCCCGTCTATCTCGTAATCAAGGTCGTCACGCAAGTTCTCCCATCTGGAGACGAACTTTTTCACTTCCTCGATCCCCTTGCAGAGCTTGAAATGCGTATTAACCTTGAACCCGATCTCTTGAAGGTAATGCAGAAGCTCGAACTGCGTCTTCAATTTCGCGTCCGGCGAATGATAAAAGAAAATATCAAGCGGCCTCTTGGATGTGACTTTCGGGTCCAGCTGCCTCAAGGAACCCGCGGCAGCGTTCCTCGGGTTCGCGAACTTCGGCTCATCAGCCTCGATTCGCTCTTCGTTCAATTTGATGAATTCATTATAAGGAAGATATGCCTCCCCGCGCACCTCGATATCGATCTTTTTGTCGATCGAAAGCGGCACGGATTTAACGGTCTTAAGGTTCTGGGTTATGTCCTCCCCCGTAACTCCGTCTCCGCGCGTAGAACCTTTGACTAACTTGCCGTTCTTATACTCAAGCGATACGGCTAATCCGTCCATCTTCAGTTCGCAAACATAATCGACTTTGCTCTCGCCAAGTCCGTCGCGGACCCTTTTGTCAAATGCATCGAGTTCTTCGGATGTGAAAGCGTTACCAAGCGATAACAGCGGAACCTTGTGAGCAACGGTCTTGAACATTTTTAATGGGGCTCCGCCGACTCTCTGAGTGGGAGAATCGGAAGTAACGAGTTCAGGATGGGCCCCTTCAAGCTCCTCGAGCTTCCTGAAAAGCTTGTCATATTCCGCGTCTGATATCTCCGGCTTATCAAGAACATAGTAGAGATGATCGTGATGCCTTATCTCTTCCCGGAGTTTCTCGATCTGGTTTTTTATTTCAGGCATAATGCTTTCTCAAGTTCCCCGTGGTTATGCAGTTTGAACACTTGCTCGAGCGTCAGGGCATTATCGATCGAAAAATCGCCGGATTTGATCCTCGTCAGCTTTGACATGTGCGCCCCGCAGCCGAGCCTTGATCCGATATCCGCGCACAGGGTCCTTATATATGTTCCTTTCGAGCATGAGACCACAAAGCTCGCCCTGTCCCTATCGAATGACCTTAGCTCAAGTTTATTGATGGTTATCTTCCTGGGTGACCTTTCAACTTCTATCCCCTGTCTCGCGAGATCATACAATCTCTTCCCTTTATGGTGTATCGCGGATACCATCGGCGGAATTTGTTCGATTTCGCCGATGAACAGATCCATGACGTCTCGAAGCTGTTGCTTGGTGATATTTACTTCTTTTTTTGATGTGATCTTGCCCGTTGAATCAAGCGAGTCAGTTTCTATGCCGAAAGTAATCTCGGCTTCATATTCTTTTATCGAGGATTCAAATTCTTTGGCTTTCTTTGTGAATTTCCCGAGAAGCACTACCAGAACGCCTTCAGCCATCGGGTCGAGAGTCCCGGCATGGCCGGCCTTAACGCCTATCAGCCTATGGATCGCATTGACCACCGAGAAAGAGGTCATCCCTTTAGGTTTGTTAACTATCAATAAACCGTTCATATGTTTAATTCCCAATTTCCGATTGGAAATTAGCTTATTGGACATTAATTTGATATTGGTAATTGGTAATTGGCTATTTGCCATTATTTAATGACCTTGAACACTTCAGCCAGGACCTTTTCTTTTGCATCTTCCAGGCTGCACTTAAGTATCGCACCCGATGCTCTTATGTGCCCGCCTCCGCCCAGTTTTTTTGCGATCTCGGAAACATTAGCCGTGAATTTTGACCTGAAATTGACCTTTATGCTGTCCTCTTCCTCACGGAAAAGAACGGCGACTTCAACGCCTTTTATCGAGCGTATCTGGTCTACAAGTCCCGTCAGGTCCTCGCTCTTTGCCCCGAGAGAATCCATGAGCTGTTTAGGAAGGAGGGTCCACGCTACATGGCCGGACTGCGAAGTCTCAAGTCTGTACAATGCGGCGCCGAGTATCCTTACGGATGAGAGCGTCTTTGTCTCGTAAACAGCCATCGCTATCCTGCTGATCTTCGCCCCGGCCTTCGCAAGCGATGAAGCGACATCAAGCGAATCAGCGGTAGTGTAATCGTAGCGGAAGTTGCCCGTGTCCGTCATTAAGCCGACATACAGACAGGTCGCGATATCCTTTGATACTTTGACCTTCATTTTCCCGAAAAGCTTGAACAGGATCTCGGAAACAGAGGATATCTTTTCAATAAGATTGATGTCGCCGAATTTTGAGTTGTCCGGATGGTGGTCGATGTTGATGATCATGTCGGCCAGATCCCTGAGCCGGATCCCGCCATCCACTCTTTTTTCGTCGCCGCAGTCAACGGCTATGGCAAGATCGTATCTGCCTTTTAGCGAACATTTCACTCTGCCCGATCCGGGAAGGAATTTATATATCTCAGGAACAGTGTCCCTGCAGTACATCGCGGCTTTCTTCCCCATTCCCTTAAGCACAAGATACACGGATATCATCGAGCCGATGGCGTCGCCGTCCGGATCGGTGTGCGTCAGGATAATTACGGACTTAGCTTTTTTTATCGCGTTTATTACTTCTTGCACTTTTCCTCTTTACCTTTCCCGTTATACGTTTTACCTCTCCCTTTTCCTTATGTAACTTATTGATTATCTCAAAGACCTTTGCTCCGCGTTCTATCGATTCATCCTGCTTAAATAATATCTCGGGAACATCTCGCAGCTGAAGACTTCTTCCAAGCTCACCGCGGATATATTTTGTTGCCGAAAGAAGCGCGTCCATCGTATCCTTCTTTTCCTGGGGAGAGCCGTAAATGCTTACATATATCCTTGCGTTCTGGAGGTCATTGCCTATGTCGACCGCTGTGACCGACGTGAATCCTATCCGGGGATCATTAAGCTTTCTGGAAATTATGTCGCTTACTTCATGCTTTATGAGCTCGGCTACCCTGTCTGCTCTGGTCATTACAGTTTCCTTACGGATGTCCTTATTTCAAAACACTCCACCGTGTCACCCTCGGCAAAATCAGAATATCCCGGGATGGAGATCCCGCACTCGTACCCGGCCACAACTTCCTTTGCGTCTTCTTTGAACCTTTTAAGGGCATCAAGACGCCCTTCATATATCTTCTTCCCTTCTCTCAAGATCCTGATATGGGCGCCTCTCAGCATCTTTCCATCCTTAACGATACAGCCCGCGATCGAGCCTACTTTTGAGTACTTGAAAAGCGCTTTCACCGAGGCATGGCCGAGAATGACCTCTTCTTTTACAGGTTCAAGCAGACCTGTCATCGCGGCCTTAACATCATCTGCGATCTGGTATATTATATTGTAAATCCTTGTGTCCACACCCTTATCGTCGGTAAGTAGCTTTGCTCCGCCCTCATAAGGAACATTAAACCCGATGATTATCGCTTTTGAGGCGAGAGCAAGCATAACATCACTCTCGGATATCCCGCCAGCCCCACTATGGATGATGTTCACCCTTACATCGGAGGTTGTCAGGTTCTGAAGCAGGTTCTTTATCGCCTCGATCGAGCCCTGGACATCCGCTTTAAGGATTATATTAAGATCTTTCCTCACGCCTTCTTTCACTGTGCGAGAAAAATCCTCCAAGGAAAGGACTTTGCCTTTTATCTGTTTCGCCTGCTCGATCTCCAGCCGTTTTTTTTCGGAAAGTTTTCTTGCGGTCTGATCGTCGTGGACAACCCTGAAGACCTCTCCCGGCACGGGAACGCTCTCAGCGCCCAACACCTCTATAGGCTGCGACGGCAGTGCTTTTTTTATGTTCTTTCCCTTGTCGTCGATCAACGCCCTTACCTTCCCGGAAACGCCCCCTACATAAAAAGTATCGCCTATCTCAAGAGTGCCATTGCCGATAAGTACGGTCGCAACAGGGCCTCTTCCCTTATCAAGTTTTGCTTCGATAACTATGCCTGTTGCTGATCTTGCCGGGTTGGCTTTTAATTCTAATATTTCAGCGGTAAGAAGGATCATGTCAAGAAGCTCGTCGATCCCTGTCCCCTGTTTCGCGGATATCGGGACAACAACTGTTTTCCCTCCCCATTCCTCAGGGACAAGCTCGTGCTCAGTCAGCTGCTTCTTTACGCGTTCAATATCCGCTTCGGGCTTATCAATTTTATTTATTGCGATGATTATCGGCACGCCGGCCGCTTTCGCATGGTTAATGGCTTCGACCGTCTGGGGCATTATCCCGTCATCCGCGGCGACAACAAGGACGGCAATATCGGTCACTTTGGCGCCCCTTGATCTCAGCGCTGTGAAGGCTTCATGCCCCGGCGTATCAAGGAATGTCACTTTTTTACCTTTCACTTCAACTTGATAGGCACCTATGTGCTGGGTGATCCCGCCGTGTTCGGTGGCTATCACATTCGTTTTTCTTACCGCGTCAAGAAGCTTTGTTTTTCCGTGATCAACATGGCCCATTACTACAACTATCGGAGGCCTGTGCACAAGATGGGCAGCTTCTTCCTTCTGGACCGCTGCTGCTGCGCCTTCTTCCTTTATCTTCGATATGACCTCAACATCAAAGACTTTTGCAACTTCTCTGGCAACATTCACATCTATCCTCTGGTTGATCGTCGCGAGTATCCCAAGCCTCATCAATTCCTTAATGACATTGCCTGGTTTGACCTCGAGCTTTTCTGCCAGATCTTTAACGTTGATATCACCGACTATGGTTATGGTCTTTTTCGGAGGGACTTTAGCTTCAACTGCAGGCGTTTCTTCTTTTACGGGTTCGATCTTTATTTCGGCGGGTTTTTCCTCTTTTGTCTTCTTGGATTTTGCTAGAAGCTCTTCAACTGCTTTTGCATCCACTTCGTTTACTACGCTTGCTGAGGTCTTTGCCGCAACCCCCAGGTCCTTTAATGTCTTTAAAAGATCTTTCGGGTCCAGTTTAAGATCTTCTGCAAGCTTCGCTACTTTTATCCCTTTTGTCGTGGCCAATTATCTTTACCCCTCTTTTTCAGTGTCCCCTGACGAATCTTCGCTCGGGGCAGGCTCTTCCTTTACGACTTCAACTTCTTCAACCGCTTCCGCTTCTTTGATCTTTTCGGCTTCTACGGCCTCTTCGACTTTTTTCGCTTCTTTGGCTTCCTTTTCCTCTTTTGCCTTCTTCTGACCTTCCTCCGAAGCTATATCGATCTTCCACCCCGCAAGTTTCGCGGCAAGCCTTACGTTCTGTCCTTCTTTTCCTATGGCAAGCGACAGCTGGCTTTCAGGAACGATAACGTGCGCGACATTCTCGGCCTCATTGATATCTATCTTCGTTATCTTTGCGGGAGCAAGAGAATTCAGGATATATGTTTTTATATCCTCACTCCACTCAATAACATCTATCCTTTCGTTCCCGAGCTCCTTCACTATATTCTGTATCCTGGCGCCCATGTGGCCTATGCATGTGCCGACAGCGCCGACGTTCTTGTCTTTTGACAGGACAGCGACCTTGGATCTCCTGCCGGGCTCCCTTGCGATCCCCTTGATCTCGATGGTACCCTGCAGTACCTCCGGCACCTCCAACTCGAAAAGTTTCTTAAGGAAATTCGGGTGCGCCCTTGAAATTGATATTACAGGCCCCCTTGGTGTTTTTTTTGTCTCAAGTACAAGGACTTTTATCCTGTCTTTCGGCCTGTAGTTCTCCCCGGGAATGCCCTCAGAAAAAGGTAGGAGCGTTTCAACTTTGCCCAGATTGATCAAATAACCGTTCACTTCTTTTCTCTGCACGATGCCGCCAATGAGCTCGCCCTGTTTTTTTATGTATTCCTCGTAAGCGCCTTCTTTTTCCGCTTCCCTTATCCTCTGGATGATCACCTGTTTTGCGGTCTGCGCTGCAAGGCGGCCGAAATCCGAAGGGGTCACATCTATCTTTATTTCATCTCCCGCCTTTGAGTCTTTTTTTATTTTTACAGCTTCTTTTTTGGCTATCTCCAAAAGTTCGTCCTTCACCTTCATCACGACGGTCTTTCTTGCGAACACCCTGAACGTTCCGTCTTCCTCGATAGTCGCCTCAAGGTTTTCCGCATGCATGAGCTTTTTCTTAGAGGCGGAAAGCAGCGCGGCGCTCACGGCTTCCATCAGGACGCTTTTGTCGACATTGCGCTCTTTTTGGATCTCTTCGAGCACCCTGTTAAATCCTTCTATTTTTATCATATAATAACCCCCCTGAATTCAACTTTAAACAAAAAAGAGTGGCGTTCTTCCACTCTCTGCAACAGTTCTTTTTTCTTTTTTTTAGCCGTATAAATATATCACAAATGGCCCCTTTTGGCAAGATAATATAATACGCTGAAAAGTGAAATTTTTAGTGCGGTATATCGATAATGATTCGGTTGATTTTTAATGATCCGATGAAAGGATGATGAAAATGGCAATAAGTCCGCTTGCAGGAAAACTCGCGAACAGATCAAGGCTGGCAACAAATGAACAAATGCGTCGCGCCTATTACAATAAATCGTCTATTCCTGGAATGATCCCCATTAAAAATGGAACATCAGGGCACAGGGGGGTCACAGGGGAAGGCTTCACGGAGCTTCACGTATTGGCTATGACCCAGGCCCTGTCGGACATAATAACTAACAAAGGATCTTTTGGACCCGAGCTTTCGCAGGAAATGAAGAATATCCTGGGGATAAAAGAATGCTCCCGTGTTGACACCATTGTAATAGGAAAGGACGTCAGGTATGCCTCTGATTTCGCTCAGAAAACGGCAGCTAGAATATTCGCCGCCAACGGCTATACGGTGATGATCAACAATAATAATGAAAGAAGCACGCCGACCCCTGTTATTTCCCACCGAATTCTAGGAGAAAACAAGAAAGGTGAAAATGTGGAGGGCGTCATCATAACCGCTTCGCATAACCCGCCTGAAGAAGCGGGATACAAGACGAACGGAAGGGACGGCGGACCCAACACGAACACGAAGCCGATCGATGAACTGGCAAATTACTATCTGAGGCACAGCGACGGCATCAGGAGAATACCGTATGAAATAGCTTTACGAAAAGGATTTATCATAACCAAGGATCTTATCAAGCCCTATGTTGAGGATCTCAAGTATGTCATTGACATGAAGAGCATAAGAATGTCCGGCGGTTTTGCAGTAACTCCATTAGGAGGTTCGGCGAACGGCATCTATGAAGCGATCAATGAGCGATACGGCACAAATATCAAAGTTGTTTTGCCGGAGCCTGACCCGGCCGGCGCGAACAGGACTTACGACCATGACGGAAAATTAAGGGGGGATCCTTCATCAGTATATGTGATGATGGCCGTGGATAAATTCTGGAACAGTCTTAAGGCAAAGGGTTATAAAGCGATCTTTGCCAATGACAACGATGCGGACAGGTTCGGGGCCATTGATTCAACGGGAATATTGAACCCGAATCACGCGCTTTGCGTTCTTTTCGATTATCTTTGCGCGGACAGGAATTTCCCTGTCAGCATGGGCATCGGGCGAACGATCGGGACGACCCACATGCTGGACCTGATAGCCAAACATTACGGGAGGTCCTCTCATGAGGTCAATGTAGGCTTTAAATGGTACGTGAAAGGTTTATTGACCGGCACATATGTACTTGCCGGCGAAGAAAGCGCGGGATTAAGCTTTCCAAGGTTTGACGGTTCCGTCTGGACCACGGAAAAAGACGGCATCGCGGCAAATCTGTTGATGATGGAAATAATGGCCAAAACAGGAAAAGATATCGGGACGCTTTACGGTGAACTTGCTCAAAAATACGGCGCACACAAATATGAAAGGGTCGACGCTCCAGCGACCGATGAAAAAAAAGAGCGTCTGGCAGCTCTTATTGCAGACCCTGGAAAAGTTGAAAGTATCCTTAATGACATAAAGATCGCCGGGCAAGCAGTCAAAAGCAAAAAAATTGGTGATGGGATTAAAGTGGTGCTGGAAGACGGCACCTGGGTGCTTTTCCGCGCTTCAGGGACCGAGAACATAATAAAAGTTTACAAAGAAACACGCGGAAATACGCTTGAACCGGCGAACAAGGCGGCAGAAGAACTTATCCGTCTCCTTAACTTATAATATAAGCTTGATTTTAGGTCGAAACTAAATAAAATGATCAGATATTGATCGAAAGGAAGGTAAAATGGGCGGACTTAAGCTTAGCAACAATTTGATAAAGATGACCCCTTTCAGGATCGGTAATTTCCCCTCAGGGCCGATAAAGCTCGATTTCAGGAGATTCGGCGATTTTAAAGGAAAGCACATGACCGAACTCCCCGAATTCAAGCAGGAGGCTAAAAGGATTGCCGGGCTTCATGATATGATGCTCAAAGGGCAATCAGATCTCCTGAAAGATAAGGATGTGGTAATGACCGGATGGAAGACCGAAAGCCCGTTCATTTCCGAAAGCGAGATAGATGCAATAGAGTCTGCGGCAAAAAAGCTGGCATCCGAAATCGATGATTTCTGGTCCATTGGAATAGGCGGATCGTACCTCGGCATACGCGCCACCATAGAAGCCGTGAGGGGCAGCCTTGAAACCTTCAATATGCTCTCAAAGGATGAAAGGGGCGGAACTCCAAGGATATTTTTCCTCGGGCAGAACATGGACCCCGCTTATACTGCGAACGTCCTCGCGCTGATGAAAGGAAGGGAAATCGGAGGGAATGTCATTTCAAAATCTGGCGGGACAGTTGAGCCGGCGATTGCTTTCGCGATAATCAAAGACCTCATGGAAAAGAGCTATTCGCCAAATGAGGTGGCGGAAAAGATAATCGCGATAACAGACGCCAAGAAGGGTTCGCTCCGGCATCTTGCCGAAGAGAAAGGATACAAGACATTTTCGGTGCCTGACAATGTGGGCGGAAGATATTCGGTCACCTGCCCTGTCGGGCTTTTCTCTCTCGCCGTTGCGGGCGTCAACATAAAGGAATTCATCGCCGGAGCCCATTTCGCTGAGTGGGAGGTAAGGAACGAGCCTTTCGAAAAGAACATCGCGATGAACAGGGCCGTCATGCGCTACCTTGCCCACAAAAAATTAAATAAAGATATTGAAGTGGCTTCCACGGGGATATACGACCTGAGAAGCGTAACATCGTGGATGCAGCAGCTCGGGCCAGAAAGCGAAGGCAAGAATAATGAGGGATTATGGATCTCCCCTGAATACTATACCGAAATGGCCCACGCGAACGGCCAGATGATACAGATGGGTAAAAGGAACATGTTCGAGACATTCATAATGGTGGAAAATTTGGGGATTGATGTTACGATCCCCGGCAAAGGAACACCTGTTGAATACCTTGATAACAAAACCCTCCATTTCGCAAACACGGCTTTCATCGAGGGTCTTCGCGACGCGCATTACGAAGGCGGAGTTCCAGTTATGAGCTACATGCTTCCGGACCTCTCGGCTTTCACTCTTGGGATGTTCTTCCAAACGGAAATGAACGCTATCGCGCTGAGCGGCCTGCTTCTAGGACAAAATCCGTTCATCCAGCCAGGCGTCCAGCTTTATAAGGACATCGCCAACATAAGGAGCGGAAAGCCCGGCACCGAAGAGGCTGCCAAAGAGATAAAAAAGAAAGAAGCAGATCTGAACCCGAAATTCATACTTTGATCTGTCTTCGCTAACAAAAAGGCCCTGATCTTTTAACCAGGGCCTTTCATTTAAACCTTGAACTGCGGCTTGAATTACATCATATCTCCGCCGTAACCGCCGCCTCCCGGCATTGACGGCATTTCTTTTTTCTCTTCCGGCTTATCCGCGATGAGCGCTTCGGTCGTCAAAAGCATGGCTGCGATACTTGCGGCGTTCTGGAGAGCTGACCTTGTTACCTTCACCGGATCAACGATCCCCGCCTTTATCATGTCCTCGCAGTACTCCAGCTTCTGCGCGTCAAACCCGACCCCGAGCTTTTTATTTCTTATGTACTCCGCAACAACCGAGCCTTCCCATCCCGCGTTGTTCACTATCTGCTTTAGCGGCTCCTCAAGAGCCCTTCTCACTATCGAAACACCTACCCTCTCGTCTCCGGATAAAGTAGTTTCAAGCTTCTCAAGTGGGGGAATTAAATGAAGCAGTGTGCTTCCGCCTCCGGGAATTATGCCTTCTTCTATAGCAGCCCTTGTTGCCGAGAGTGCGTCCTCAATCCTATGCTTTTTCTCTTTGAGCTCTGTCTCCGTCGCAGCTCCGGCCTTTATTATGCCTACCCCGCCGGAAAGCTTCGCCAGACGCTCCTGAAGTTTTTCCTTGTCATAGGATGAATCGGATGTCTCGATCTCTTTCTTTATCTGGGATATGCGCGCCTTCATCGCTTCTTTTGTGCCGGCACCCTCGATTATCGTGGTCTTTTCTTTTTCAATGATGACCTTTTTTGCCTTGCCGAAGAATGTGTCCTGGATGGTCTCAAGGGTAAAACCTTTTTCATCGGATACGACTTCTCCGCCCGTTACGATGGCAATGTCATCCAGCATCGCTTTCCTCCTGTCGCCGAACCCGGGAGCTTTTACCGCGACGCAGTTAAGCGTCCCTCTTAGCTTGTTCACGACTATCGTGGCTAGCGCTTCGCCTTCTATTTCATCCGCAATGATGAGCAGTGGCTTGCTTGCTTGAACTACCTTTTCAAGAGTGGGAAGAAGGTCTTTCACGGCACTGATCTTCTTGTCGGTAATAAGTAAGTAGCAGTCCTCAAGAACAGCCTCCATCCTCTCCCTGTCCGTTATCATGTAAGGCGATGCGTATCCCTTGTCGAACTGCATGCCTTCCACGACGTCGAGCTCGTTCTCAATACCTTTTGATTCCTCTACGGTTATAACGCCGTCCTTGCCTACTTTTTCCATAGCATTCGCTATAAGAGCGCCTATCTCAGGATCGTTGTTGGCCGAGATCGTAGCGACATCGGTGATCTCTTTCTTGTTGTCTACCGGTATGCTCATTTTTTTCAGTTCGACGACCGCTGTTTTGATCGCTTTCTCTATACCGCGTTTCAATGCCATCGGGTTCGCGCCTGAAACAACGTTCTTGAGCCCTTCCTTGAATATCGCATGCCCCAGAACCGTCGCTGTTGTGGTCCCATCGCCTGCTATGTCATTTGTTTTTGACGCCACTTCTTTCAGAAGCTGCGCGCCCATATTCTCGAACGGATCTTCAAGGTCTATCTCCTTTGCTATTGTTACGCCGTCATTTGTAATTGTCGGCGAGCCCCATTTTTTCTCAAGAACAACATTTTTGCCCCTTGGCCCCAGTGTTGCCTTTACCGCCATGGCTACTTTATTGACGCCTCTTTCAAGCGCCCTCCATGCTTCATCATTGAACAACATTTGCTTCGCTGTCATTTTACTTTTCCTCCTTTAACTTTTTACCGCGAGAATATCCCTCTCGCTCAATATTACATATTCTTCGTTCTCTATCTTCACTTCGATCCCGCCGTACTTGGAATATATGACCTTGTCCCCTACTTTTACTTCCAACGGGAACCTCTGCCCGTTGCTTATCTCCCCCGACCCCACCGCTATCACGGTCCCTTCCTGCGGCTTTTCTTTCGCCGAATCCGGGAGCACTATCCCTGACTTTGTCCTCTCTTCCGCCGGCTCCGGCTTCACTATGACCTTATCCCTTAATGGTACCAGTTTCTTTGCCAATCAAATCCCTCCTTTTTTAATTCTTGCTAAAATTAGCAATCAATTGATACGAGTGCTAATTTTACATATCTTCCAGAAAGTTGTCAAGAGGATATTTTGTGTTATACTTTGGTCCATGATAATAGGAGTGGACCTTGGCGGGACGAAGATACTTACGGCCCTTGCCGACTCTGATGGCAGGATCATCTCCTCAGTTAAAATAGATACTGAGGCAGCTCTTGGTCCGGAAAAAGTCATAGCCAATATCATCAGATCAATAAGTCTAGCGGCCAGAGAGGCTAAGGTCCCTTTGTCAAGGATATCAAGGGTAGGGATCGGCGCACCGGGACCGATCCTGGGACGCGCAATAATCGTATCCCCTCCCAATCTCCCGGGCTGGGTGAACATCAATATTAAATCCATATTGCACAAAAAACTCAATAAAAAAATATATGTCGAAAATGACGCTAATACCGCGGCTCTCGGCGAATTCAGTTTTGGCGCCGGAAAAGGCTTCAAGAACCTCCTTTACATCACTATAAGCACGGGCATCGGAGGAGGAATAATTATCAACGGCAAAGCGTATACCGGATCCATCGGAACAGCCGGAGAGATCGGCCACATGGTCATCGATCCCAAGGGCCCGAAGTGCGGCTGCGGCAAACGGGGCTGCCTTGAAGCTCTCGCAGCAGGACCCGCTATAGCTAAGATGGCGGGGCAGAAAAATGCACTGGAAGCTGAACTGGCTGCCAGGCGGGGCAATAAAAGGGCTCAAAATGCAATAAATACAGCGGCAAAATATATCGGGATCGGCATCGGCAACTTGAATAATATCCTGAACCCGGACATTTTTGTTATCGGCGGAGGCGTATCTAACATGGGAAGGCTCCTTCTGGATCCAATTAAACACTGGGCTAAAATTTACTCGATGGAAGCTTCCAGGAAATCCTTGATAATTGTTCCTACAAAGCTAAAAAACAATGCAGGAGTTATGGGCGCAATAGCTACCTGCATGAGAGGTGACGATTAAGGTTATGATCGTAATCATAGACTACGGCATGGGAAACCTGAGGAGTGTTGAGAAGGCACTGGTCAAATTAGGCCACCAGGCGATCATCACCAGGGACAAAAATGCCATTAAAAGCGCTTCAGGGGTGGTCTTACCCGGTGTTGGGGCTTTCGACGCAGCGATATCTGAATTGAGAGCTTCTAACCTTGAGGGCACCATTATCGAAGAGATCGCAATGGGAAAGCCATTCCTCGGGATATGCCTCGGGCTTCAGCTTTTATTCAATGAAAGCGAAGAAGGATCCATGAAAGGATTCGGCATCCTGCCCGGAAAAGTGAAAAAATTCGCCTTCAAGCCCCCGCTATCCTCCCGTCTTAAAGTCCCCCAGATGGGATGGAACTCCATAAAGATCAAAAAACAATCGCCGTATTATGACGGCATCGAGAACGGTTCGATGATGTATTTCGTGCATTCATATTACGCCGTACCGGATGATGCCTCCGTGGTCGCATCAACCACAGAATACGGCATGGATTTCTGCTCTTCGATAGTAAAGGACAATATGTTCGGCGTCCAGTTCCATATAGAGAAAAGCGGAGAACTGGGCCTGAAGGTGCTCGATAATTTTGCAAGGACGTGCAAGAAACATGTTTGACGTTATACCTGCCGTAGATATTTTGAATGGAAAATGCGTCCGTTTATTTCAGGGCAAGTTCGACGCGGAAACCATTTATTCAAGCAGCCCCCTTGAAGCCGCGCAGAGATGGATCGACCTCGGAGCGAAATGGATGCATCTGGTTGATCTTAACGGCGCCAAAAGCGGCTTCCAGGAAAACCTGGAAATAATCAGGGAGATAATAGAATCGTTCAAGATCAAATTCGAGGTCAGCGGAGGCGTAAGGTCCATAGAGACGATAGAATTCCTTTTGGGCTGCGGAGCAAAAAGGGTCATTGTCGGTACAAGGTCCGTCATCGACAAGCAATTCGTTAAAAGCATCGCTTTGAAATTTGGAGATAAGATCGCCGTGGGAGTGGACGCTTCTGGCGGACGGGTCGCGACCGACGGATGGACGAACGTTACCGACATTGAGGCAAAGGCATTCGCAAAGGACCTTCAGGAAATGGGGGTCAAGAAAATAATTTTCACCGACACTTCAAGGGACGGGGCATTAAAAGGGCCGAACTTCGACGCGATCGAAGATCTTGCGGATTCCATAAAGATCCCGATGATCGCATCTGGCGGGATATCATCGCTTGATGACATCAGAAAATTGAAGAATATCGAGGGAGTGGAAGGCTGCATTATAGGCAAGGCTTTATATGAAGGGAAAATCTCCCTTGAAGACGCGCTAAAAATATAGTATCTTATACCTTCTAACATGAGCCAATCAAAACATCACGAATTGAATAAATGGGTCAGGCAGATGGCAGCCATGTGCCAGCCGGACCGCATCGTCTGGATAGACGGCTCCGAAGAACAAAAACAGCGCCTTACGAAGGAAGCGATAGCCACCGGAGAGGTGATCGAACTTAACCAGGACAAGCTCCCCGGATGCCTTTATCACCGCACCGCGCTGAACGATGTAGCAAGGACAGAGCATCTTACATATATTTGCACTAAGAAGCGCGATGACGCCGGCCCGAACAATAACTGGATGTCCCCTGCCGACGCTTACGCAAAAGCAAAAAATTATTTCAGGGGAGCGATGAAAGGAAGGACGATGTATGTCATCCCCTTCTCCATGGGACCCGTGGGATCTCCTTTTAGCAAGATAGGTATCGAGCTCACCGACAGTATTTATGTCGTCCTGAACATGCTTATTATGACGCGCGCAGGCAAAGCTGTCCTTGAAAAGCTTGGTAATGAAGGGGAATTCACGAAAGGGCTCCACAGCAAGGCGGAGCTTGACGTCAATAAAAGGCTCATCCTTCACTTCCCAGAAGACAATACCATATGGAGCGTGGGTTCCGGATACGGCGGTAATGTCCTTTTGGGGAAGAAATGCCTTGCGCTTAGGATCGCCAGTTATATGGCAAAAGAAGAGAACTGGATGGCCGAGCACATGCTCATCATGGGGATTGAGGACCCGAGCGGTTATATCGGATATATCGCCGCTGCATTCCCATCCGCATGCGGAAAAACCAATCTCGCTATGCTCGTCCCCCCGAAGGGCCTTAAGATAAAAGGATACAGGATCTGGACGGTTGGCGATGACATTGCATGGATGAGGGTGGATACCGACGGCTCTCTTTGGGCGGTAAATCCCGAAACAGGTTTTTTTGGTGTCGCGCCCGGCACGAACAGCAAGACGAATCCTAACGCTGTCGCAACAATTAAAAAGAACACCATATTCACAAATGTCCTTTTGAAAAAAGACAGGACAGTTTGGTGGGAAGGCGCGGACGGCCCCGTTCCCTCGCAGGGAATAGATTGGACGGGAAAACCATGGAAGCCTGGCCTCATTGATGACAGCGGAAATCCCGTAAGGGCTGCGCACCCGAACAGCAGGTTCACGGTCCCGATCACACAGTGCCCTTCAATAACTAACAGGATCGAGCACCACCACGGTGTCCCGATAAGCGCCATAATATTCGGAGGACGGCGCGCGACGACGGCCCCTCTTGTTTACGAAGCTACTACATGGCAGCATGGCGTTTACATAGGCGCCACTATGGCATCGGAGAGGACCGCGGCGCAGTACGGAAAGCAGGGCGAACTGAGGCGCGATCCCATGGCGATGCTCCCCTTCTGCGGATACAACATGGCGGAATACTTCAGGCACTGGCTGAAAATGGGAAAACTGATGAACAGGCCGCCGAAGATATTCCACGTGAACTGGTTCAAGACCGACGATAAAGGCAATTTTCTCTGGCCCGGCTTCGGCGAGAACCTCAGGGTTTTAGAGTGGATAATCGACCGCTGCAGGTCCAACGTAGATGCCGCACAGACACCCATCGGTTATATTCCCAACCTTAAAGACCTGGACATGACGGGATTAAATCTCCCGAAGAACGTCATGAAGAAGCTTTTTGAGCTTAACAAGCATGAATGGCTTGCCGAGATAGAGGACCAGAAGAAGTTCTTCGATATATTCGGCAAGACGCTCCCCAAAGAGATCCTACTGGAACACAAAGCCCTGGAAAAAAGGATCAAAAAAGAGCTCTAAAATATGCCAACCAGATTATTCCTTCTCCGCCACGGAGAGACGCAGGCAAACCTTGAACAGCGCTACCAGGGACAGGGCGAATCGCACCTGAGCGAGCTCGGAATAGAAGAATCGCAGGAGCTTTCGAATTTCCTCTCCAAAGAGGATTTCTGCGCAGTATATTCATCCACGCTTTTAAGGTCTTATGAAACAGCTAAGCTTATAGCAAAACCGCATGGTCTGGAAGTGACAAAGATAGATGACATAAAGGAGCGTCATTACGGCATCTGGGAGAACATGAAATTCGACGAGATCCGCGCCAAGTACCCGTCCCTGTATGGGAGCTGGCTTATCGATCCCGGAAAAACCCTTATCCCTGATGCCGAAACACTTGAGGAAATGCAGAGGCGCGGCGTCGCCGCGGTCGAGTCACTTATTGAAAAGCACTGGGGCAAGACCTTTTGTGTCGTTGGGCACGGTGGAATGAACAGGGGCATATTATTCCATTATATGCATATTGACCTTAATAATTTCTGGCGGATCAGGCAGGATAACACGTGCATAAACATCGTTGAGATAGACAAATCACCGATAGTGACGTTGCTGAACAGTACGTCGCATTTAGGGGAAAAAAGGATAAAAGGAACGGGGTATTATTGATCCCTTTTATTTATTGTTGATGACCTGCAACTTGATCTTATTCACGTAATCCCTGATGGTCTCTATCTGAGAGTTGGTTCTTTCTTCAGGATTTTTCAACATATACGATAACACGATGACCGCCACGTTTAGCTTGTTTTGAAGTTTCTTGTTCTGGATGTTTTTTATAATTTTCTTTAATTCCTCTATCTTTATTTCCGTTTTCCTTATATATGCAGCCTCTTCAGCCTTTTTTTGTGTAACTATCTTCGCCGATGCCTCATCGAGCTCCCTGTTCTCCTGCCTGTTCTTTGCGAGTTGCTCCATGACGTCTTTCATTAAATTGGTGAACTCCAGCTTGAACCTGCTTAACCAATTAAGCTGGACAATATCAGACGCGGTCACAAGCTCAGGCTTCTCGCTCACAGCCACTCCAGCTATACCTGCGAGTTCGGCAAAATTATCAAGTTTATAACCTTTTGCAGTAGCCACCTCGATAAGTGCAGTGGCATTCTGTTGAATAGCTATAGTATTATGATCTATTTTTTCTTTAACATCAGCAAGCAGGGACGGTTCTTCGGCAGCCAGATTTTTGTCCATATTGACGATCCTGGCTAAATTCAATAAGTCTTTGTCGTATTTATTTGCATCTACCTCAGTAAGGCCAACATTTCTTATGCCAGCAGATAATACCATGCTAAACGTTTCGACTTTGTCCTCAGTCACTCTTACAATGTGTATTTTAGCACGTATGATCCCTTCATTATTCCTCTCTGCCGAGGACATGACAGCAAAAACCTTATCAGCCTGATCCCTATAATTACGCACTGGTTCAACTTCATTGCTTTCCCTGATTTTCTCTGTCAACTTAAATATCAGATCTTTTTTCTGAGATAAACTATAGTTTTTAATCTCGGCAATGTCATCTGACGTAAATACACCGTTTTTTATTAAAGTGTCGATATATTGATCGGCTGCTTGTTTTTGTGTCTCAGCATCAGAAGTTTCATCCTTCAATGTTGCGACTACTTTTTTAGCTTCCTGTTTTAATCCAATAAACTTCGTAAATCCTTCCCAAACATCTTGCAATGAAAAGCTTTTTGTCTGCGGCTCAGTTGATTTTGACGAATTTAAGCTCACTGTAAAATCAGGCCCTATTAAAGATAATAGATCTTGCGGCTTTCCCTTTTCCCCCAATTTCCCTTTTAAATATAAAGGGGAATACTTGTTTAATCTGTATATTGCTTGATATAGATCGATTGCCATTTTCCTCTCCTCTATCCCTGATCTCCTAATCCCCTGATATCCTCTCTTATATATATATCGTAATAACTGGCCAAAAATTGCATGTTTTTTTGCTCTTTTTAAGCGTGTTCCTTGACCTGTTTCTGGCCGCTCTCATGCCTGAAAACTACCTCATCTATGTCTTCTCCAACCCCGTGGCTGAAGCCCGATTCCTCCTTGAGACGCTTAATAAGCTTTATCATAAACGGCACTTTTTGTTCTATGGTCGCATTGTCCTGGTTCTCAAGAATGGCCACTGACGATCTCAGCTCGATAATAGTGTGATCGTGCATCTGCCTGTTCGTGTCATCCCTTAAGGCGTCAAGCTCCTCTTTCTTCAGGGTCATATCCAGGTTCTTCAGGTTGGATACCAGCCCTTTCATCTTGTGCTTAAGCAACCCGTACGCCGGCCCGGAAAGTTCGTAATAAGTTGCCCTTTCTATGAACGCCTCTTTGAGCATTTCCAGCGTCCTGTACCTTGCGAGAACTTTCGCTTCCTTCTCTACCCTGTTGAAATCCTCTGTTTCAAGCCCGAGCTTTATGAGGCCGTTCTTAAGCTTCCTTATTTTCGGCGCGAAAGTGAATACCGCGAAAGGATCACCCGTGATCGCTTTTTTCAGGAATTCCGCTCTCAGCTGGTTTATAAGAAGCTCCTTTTCCTCGTCCTTTGTCATTTCGTATCCGTGCTTGTCGCCCACCCCGCTCGCGCCGATCTCCCCGATGGAGATCTCGCCCACGTTTTGGGCCTTGTTGGCGTTTTCGATCTCCATGACAAACAAGCCGAGATCGAATTTTTTCTGCTCCCATGTCTTGAGGAAGTTATCAAAATTGAACCCTACCTTGTATCCCAGCTCAACAAGTTTCTTGACCTCGTCCCTGTTGTTCTTATTTAATATATGGCGTTCCATGAGCCTGGATTCAACTGCACACTTTACGAAATCCTGTATTTCTTCATGTGAGACTTCGGCTGTTCTTGCCAGTTCTTCCCGTATGGCCTGCGGATCATTGCTTATGCCCGAAAGCTGCTCTCCTTTGATCGCCTGCTCGAACACGTTGTTAAGGTTTCTCGAGGTCACAATTGACTGGAAGGTGTTCTTTGGGGAGAACATATGCTGTATAAAGCTGTCCCGGATCTCCGACGTATAATCGGCCCTGAAAGACCTTTTTACGGCCTTTTCAATGCCGATAATGTCCCTCTCGGAAAACCCTTTCTTTTTTAAATTGTCCCGCGCGTCTTCCAGCCTCTCCCTGGCTTCCGGCGACGCAGCAACGGCACACTGGGCAAAAACGGCTGAATATTGCTGGACCGTTTCCTTCAGTTCAGAGGAATTTGCCAGCTTCTTGTTATCCGCCTTTTTATCCGTGCGCTCTAATTGCTCCTTATTTTCATCCTTTTTGCTCTGCGTCCTTTTTACATCTGCTCTCGTTAAATCGTCTTTGCCCCTAACATCGTTCTCTTTCATGTCCCCTTCAAACACACTGCCAAGCTCTTCCGACAGCTGGGAGGCGTTCTTCGGAGAGAACATGTGCTCCACAAAACCGGTTTGAGTCTTGGAGACGAATCCCGCATTAAAAGATTTTTTTATCGCTTTCTTAAGGGCGCCGATATCATTTTCAGAGAAACCTTTCTGTTTTAACGTGTCCTGCGCCTCATCCAGCTTCCCTTTTGCTTCCGGCGATGCCGCAAGAGCTTGCTGTATATAAGCGCTTGAATACTTCTGGAGCGCTTCCTTCACATCAGAGGAATTTACAAGCTTCTTAAGGTCGGTTTTCTTGCTCTCGCTCTCTATTTGCTCCTCTTTTTGATCCTTCTTGCCCTGAAGTCTTTTAACATCGTCCTTGGTAAGGTCGCCTTCCTTGACGGCCTTCTCAAGCACACCGCCAAACTCCTTCATGAAGCTCTCCTGCGTCTTAAAGATGAATTCAGGCTTTAAAGACTTTTGCACTGCTTTTTCAAGCGTCTTAATGTCTTTTTCAGAAAAACCCTTCTGCCTTAAATTGTCATGCACCTCGTCCAGCTTCTCTTTTGCTTCCGGCGATCCCGCAAGAGCCCTCTGTATATAAGCGCTTGAGTACTGCTGGGCCGCTTCCTTCATGTCGGAAGAATTCACCAGTTTCTTGAAATCCGCCTTTTTGTCTAACTGCTTGCTGTTCTCCCCCTGTGTTCGCTTAACATCTTCCTTTGCAAGGCCGTCTTCTTTGGAGGCTTTCCCAAGCACGCCGCCAAACTCATCCGAAGCCATAACAAGCTGCAGGGCGTTCTTTGGAGAGAACAATTGCTGTATGAAGCTATCCTGCATCTTAGAGACAAATTCGGTGTTCAAGGATCTCTTTACGGCCTTTTCAAGGACCTTAATATCCTTTTCAGAGAACCCTTTCTTCATTAACCTGTCCTGTGCCTCATCCAATCTCTCTTTTGATTCCGGGCTTGATAGAAGGGTTTTTTGCGCATAAGCGCTTGAATACTGCTGGAGCGCTTCTTTAACGTCAGCAGAATTCACCAGCTTCCTGATGTCCGCTTTCTTGTCTAACTGCTTCTCCTGCCCGCCCTGTTCCTCCTGCCTGTCCTGAGCTCTTTTAACAGCTGCCTTTGTCACTTCAAATTTGTCTTCTTTAAGGACCGCATTATTAACGACATGTTCAAGCTCGTCGATGAGCTTATTGTTCGATGATTTTTTTAGCGATCTTGGGGTCAAGTCTATTCCCAGTTTTGCGAGGTCATTTGCCAAATTCGATAGTATCTTTATTCCCGGATCTTTCTGGAGTTTTGAATGGTATCCTTTTTCGCCTCTTAAGTTTTCATAACGCTTTGCATCGAAGATCAAGCTCTGGTACGCCTTCGCGTTCATTTGCTGCTGCTGAAGCTGCCGAAGCTGTTCAATTTTTTTCAATTCCTGCGCGATAGCGGTTTTATTATCCTCTTCGGCTTTAGTGATGTTTTTCGTCTGGTTTATTTGATCTGTGCTTATGACCATTATTTTTTCCTTTATCCCTGATCTCCTGATCTCCTGATACCCTATCCTACACATATATTATCGTGTTTCGGGGCATAAAACTTGCATGGAAAAACCTATAATATTAGGCGAAATAAAGCTTAAAAATGACGGATATTACGGCTCCATTCTGAGTGTAGCGCAGGATCTATTTGCAGACACATTATGATCCTACCTGTGAATCGATATCTTTGGGGTTGGGGTTATTTTTTTGACAGCTTGTTCGGCTTTTTTCTTGTGAGGGGCGGCTTTTTCGGCCATTTTACCGATATTTCTCTCATATTTATTTATTACCCTTTGGGCCTTATTCAGGTATGTCTGGATCTTTTCAAGTTTAATGGTGCTTTCCCTGTCCAGGGCTCCTTTCATGTATAGCTCATATTCAAGGTTCGACTTTTCCGCATTAAGGTCATCAAGAATCCGCTTTGCGGCATCAATTTTCATGGCCTCAAAATTAATATCTGAGAACCTGTCCTCTATCCCGAGCTTCTTTGCCTTGATCGTAAGCTGGCTTTTTATCTCGCTCAAGATCTTCTGTTGGGCTTTTTTCCGCCCTTTGGTTGTCATGGAATAATTATATCACACCTCACCCCTTTAATTCCCCTCTCCATAATTAATGGAGAGGGGAGCAAACTAGAAACTTTAGTAGATCATGATACCAATCTATCTTGGGGTGAGGATTTTGGTTCTAAGATGCGTAAATTTCGTATTCAGCGTAGGCAGTCGCCAGTCTTTCATAGCCTGCTTGAACTTTATGTTTTGCCTGCTCGTAAGCTTTCTTCTTTATGGCTTCCAGTTCTGACGGTTCCGCTCCGAGCAGCCCAAGTACGGAGCCGCACGTGCCAGCCCTGAAATTGTAGAACGCTTCGGCAAGCATGTTGTGGGCGTTATCGTAGCGGTCTTCAAGCGACTTTTCTAGACGCTCCTTCAGGGACTCTACCGTAGGCAGGTATTTCTTCTTTGCCTTCTGCACCTCATCCTGGGTGGCCAGAGCGGTAACATAATCGTCAATAGTTGGGTTTGCCATGTCTACGACCTGTTCGTCGCTTAACATCCCCTTTTCGTTCCTGGAAACGACAGCTTCATCCGCTTTATCCTTATTGGACTGAACTTGCCTGGTTATTGCATATTGCTTTGTGGCGTTATTTGCCAAACCTATATTAGTTGAAAATTCAGAGCTCATTTTATATCACCTTATTTGGATCTTTTCTGTCTTTTTTTGCCTGAACGTGCTTGATTTGCGCCTTTGGCGCAGCTTTTACCCGTGGCGCTGCAATATGCTGGCTCGGCGCACTTTTTAACGCTGCTCTTGAAGCCAAATGTTTTGGAACAAACGCAACTGGAGCTTTCCTTACAGAAACAGCCGTCCTGCCCCTGACAACAGGAGATCTCCTTGCAGGAACAGAGGACCTCTTGCCCGCTGCCCTGGACGATCTTGAAGCTTTTGAAGACCTGGAAAGAAGCGCCTGCAACAGCTTCTTGCTTTCTGCTGAATTTTTTGACTGAATCTTCAGGGTGGCCATTTCATCCTGTATAAGCTCATCTTTATCGTTCTCGTATTGCTTCTTGGCCTTTATGTATTTTTGATTCGCCGACCTGTTCATTATGTGCCCTATAATGACCCTGGCAACTTCCTCGGAACTGAATTTGTCCATTTTATCCTGGAAGAACTTTACCCAGCTGCCTTCGGTCTTATCAAGCTCTTCTGTCCGTGTATCCCCTACTTTGTCATACCTTGGCGCATCAGAGAACCACATCGCTTCCAGTGATTCGGCCGCCGTTTTTGAGTCGCCTGTTAACGAAGCAATATACGATTCCACCTTTGCTCTCAACGTGTCGCTGAAATCGACCTGGGGATCCAAAAGGTCGCTTCCCCAGTACGTTTCGCAGTTCATATAGGCATCGAGCGTGTTTATGAAATCGGACTGCATTCCGAAGAACATCTTCAATATGCCCAGGTTGTGCGGGTCAACTTCGGTATATTGGGAAAGCCATGCGGAAATATTATCGATCACGGCATTATCATCGGTCAGGTTAGCGGAGTCGCCGAATATCTCGTGCAATATGCTGAAAACCCGCTCTTTTGACTCGGCCATCGAACACATAAGGTCAAATGCCTGTTCGTCCGTATAGCCGCTTATGGCTCCGCTTTTTGCTATCTGGTAGAAGCTCTGCCCTGCTCCGATGGACTTTATGGCATCCCAGTCAAAATAACTTATCCCATCAAGTATGGCACCGTCATCGCCGTTAACGCCACACAGAAGGTCCCAGTCGGAAGCATCCGGCGAGAACTCCAGGTTGGAATACGCAGTACCGACCCCATGTTGATATTTCGCTTGATCCTCCGCTGAAAGGAATTTAAAAGCCTGCGCAAGGGCGCTTACCGCCTCGATAAAGGACTGGTACTGCCCCTCGTTTTCCCCGCCATGCAGGAATAATATCTTCGGGTCCGGGGCAACTACCTTTACGGGCTGGATGGGCCTTTTTAATGTTATGGTCGATAATCCGCCTAAAAAATCGTAAGCCATTAACTATCTTGCTCCTTAATTATGATGTCAGGCCGCCAAGCGATTTTTCCAGCTTATACAGCTCCGAAAACACGCCTAAAATGCTTGTAGTTGTATCCTGCAGTTGAGATAATTTGTTCGTGAGCGCCAAAGAGGCTGCCGGGCCGAACTTATCCGCGCCTGAATATTTTTTGCCGTCAATGATCAAGTCCTTTGTTGGGTCCCCGAGTTCATCTATCAAGATGCGTATGTCCGACTGTGAAGCCCTGAGAGCCGCCTTCACGTCAAAATGAATATAGTTCAATTCCTCCGTAACTTGAACCGGTGATATGACCCCCTGATATGCCATTTTTATTCCCCCTTTATTAAATAATCGCTATTTTCCCCACACTATATATTCGTAAGTCGAGGGCTAAAACTTGCATAGTATTCATAATAAAAATAAGGCTTAAAAAGGGAAAAAAGTGAAAGAAGTGGAATAGGGTAAAAGGGTTAGGGTCAGGATGCCGGTTTGAAGCCGGAAGATTGGTTAAGAAGTTGGTTTCGCCTATTCTTGAAGGTTGTCCATACTTCAGCTAATCTATATATTCGCTTTCCAGATATTTCGTACAGAGATATCAGTTCTTCGCATTCAATATTATAGATGTCTCGGCATTGCTTCAGGCTAACGCTGGTTTCATTGCACTCTGCCATGGCATCATCCAGGTATTTTTGGAACCCCATTTTCTGGTGCCTTTTAGCGTATCCTTCCGCTATCAACCTTGGAATCGCCTTTGACGAACGCCTTATTTGATCTACAAGATCATATCTCTCACACGCAGGTAATTTAGGAAGTATTGTCTTAATTGCCTTTATAGCTGCAAAATAGGTTTCTTTATATACCTCGAGGTCATTATAACTAGCTATAGGCTTCTTATTATCGTTTTGCACCTCTCCCGACCTCCAACATCCACTTCTTACATCAAACTGGCTTCTAAACCCTTTCCTTAACCCTGCCTCAAAATAGCAGCAATTATCATGCTAAACAAATATATGAGATTTTTGCTGATCTATCAATAAGATTGAATTGCCTGATAAATGAATGACAGTCGGATTGCACGTTAATTGTAGCTGTTTATGACACTTTATACGAAAACAAAAGGCGGCAGCTAAGTTTCCTTAACTGCCGCCCGTTTTTAACTCACCAGGCCTAAATTATCCCTGTGTTAGTACTCTTGAAGCCGTCTTGGTCATGTTATTCACACCTGCTAAGAGTTGTGAAGCAACCTGTACTTGTGTAGAGATCTTCTGCATCAGGTCGTCTATGATCATAGCACCAGATGCCTTGGTAATATCTACTGTCCCATCTCCTGAATAACCATACTGTGACAATAAGCTTTTTGCCCCCTGGTCTATAACGTTCATCGCCCCGCCTGAATCGCCACCCTGGAGGTCCAATAATACTTTCTGAATGTTCTCAGCACCGGTTCCTGCAATTTCAACCGCGCTCTTTGTAAGATTAGCTCCTATATCGCTTGGTAATTGTGTTGACATGTTTGTTCACCCCCTTCTTTTTGTAATTTTGTCTTCCACTGTATCTATCGTAACGGCCGACCCAAAACTTGCATGCTATTTTTTATTTCCCGGACCCCTTCCCCTGCCTCTCCATTATCCTTGCTATCTGGTTAAGTATGTCCTGGGCTTCTTCCAGGTCGGTCTTGAATTTCCTCTTTTCCTCGATCTCAAGCTTCTCTTTCCAAAGGTCTGCAATCCCGCTTTTGTTATTCTCCGCAACGACCATTATCCCGTCCATGCTTTTCCTGATGACCTCAAAAACGCCGTTGAAGCTGATCCCCGTGTAATTGGCCCTATTTTCGGCCTTCTGGGGCTGGGTTGATGGGTTAATTTGATGATTTATGCCTATTACTACGCTCATTGTATTACTCCGTTAAATTACTTCGGAAACGATCCGTTTATTTCCAAGCAAATGCTCACTAGCAACATCGTTATTGATCTCTACAGTCTTGGGCTGCGTATCTTCCCCGACTTTTTTCTTAAGCGTGGAGATAACCCCGCTTGCAGGGTTTCCCTTTTGATTTGATGTTTGTACTTTAGGATCTGCCATGTTTATTCTCCCTATGCACTATATTATTCGTAATAAGACAGGGAAAACTTGCATGGTATTTAGCTTTAGCAACCCTCACCTTTAATCCCTCTCCCTTTTCGAAAAGGGAGAGGGAAAGCAAAACCGTCAATTTATGCAAAGTTGTAGTTCTTTTGGGTGAGGGTCGCTGAAGCTGCACTTGTCCCTTACATATATTATATAAAGAGGGTTACTGTTTTTGAGGACTAAGTGATATCTGTCTTATTAATTATACATTTACGGTATTCTTGAACATTTCCGTTGTAAAATCGACATGCTGTTCCTCGCCGTTTTGCGGGTTCCCGCCGCTTTTCTTTGACTGTTTCCCGATCTCTTTTCGGGTATATACAATGAATTGCTTAAGTTCTCCGACTTTCCCGCTAAGTTCCGCCACCTTTACTCCCTGTTCATCTATATCCTTTTTCAAGGATTGTGATGCCGCTTGAATCATGTTTAAGTCTTCCTTCATCTCTTTATCTAGTACATTGATATCCTCGAGCTGTGCCTGCAGGTTCTTTTTCCACTGTTCGGCAACCTTCTTTTGGCCTTCATCCATGGCCTGGCCCTTTTTGGCCGTTTTCTGAGTCTCAAGCTTGGCATCCACTGCCTTAATGGACTTTTGAAGCTCTTTCCTTTTCTTTTCTAAGGCTTCTCCCTGGGTAGCAAAAGATGCCTGCGCTTTAGCGACATCCTGCTTCATGCTGGCGAGTTTTGCCTTTTCCAAATTAAGCTCCTTGCTCACCTTTTTCAGCTGGTCTTGAAGTATCTGTAATTGCTCCTTCAGGTCCTTTATTTGCGGCATTTCCTTTTCTGTTACATCGCTCAAGCTGTTCATCATATCCTTAACAACTGCCATTTGACCCTTAACCTGGGCTATCTGGCCATTTTTAGGATTATCAAGCTGGGCGATAATAGAATCCAGCCATGCAGCGGAGGTGGAATTGTTCGGTGACTGCTTATTTTCTTGCGCAGTTATACTTGCCGCCGATATACGGGCCGGCACTTGCACGCCTGCCGGAATTGCCTGTTTAACCTTTGTGCTGATATTTTCGATCGTCCTCTGTGTTTCATCGAGCTGCTTCTGAGTTTGTGATACCTTTGTTCTTATCTCTTCTTTGTCCCCGTTCACCTTTGCGCCTGAATCAAATGTCTTAATTACCTTTTCCTTCTCAGAGTGGTTTAACACCGTTATTGATTCTAATTGCCCTGCGATAGTATTTCGGTCAACCGGCTGATTTGATCCCACAGATTGCGTCTTTGCCGAGATACCGGAGATCGGCTGCTGCGAAACCTCTGTTTCCTGCATTGCTGGTTTTTGGCTAACCGGCTTATCTGATATCGGAGATTGCACGCTTGCCGAGTTGTTTGAAACCGCCCGTTTTGCCTTATTAATATTCAGATTCTTCAGGTTCCTTTCCACTATTTTCTTATTGTCCGGGATTAAAACCTGATCTTCAACCTTCGAAGGTTCTACGCTGATATTTTGCTGATCCTGGCTCATATTCCTTTTCTCGACATAATTGCTTTCCGGTTTCCCCCAGCTTAGTAGGTTCGTCAAAATGCCGTCTAATATCGGTGTCAATGATACCGGCGAATCGCTCTTGTAATAGTTCGGTTTATCTTTCACGATGCCGTTCATTAAACTCGCCTTCTTGCTCCACTCCCGCATATTAAAGTTTTTAATATCTATGAGGTCCAGTATATTAGGCTTCCAGTTCGCAATTATCGACAGGTTACCGCTTGTCGCAGCCATCGGGATCACGCTGGCGGACGGCTTTCCGCTGGGCACCGCTATATTCTCTATCCCGGCGGGGACCGGCGTCGCATTGTTTTCCTTTTTCAACTTCGCTATTATAAAGTTCGCCAGATCATTAAAAACGAAACTTTTATTGAGATTCGCGATGGTATCCTTCCATTCACTTTCAATATTCATTTTATTTAGTTCGTAAATACTGGCCTTATGTTTCAGCGCGGCCTGCCCGACCATGGCTGCCTTGCTCGCGGCAAGATCGGTCAATTGATCGCCAACGCCGGTGTCCGCCATTACGCTTGAATTCTTTATGTCTTTCGATATCCCTTTGCCGGTCATCCCGGAGGTTTCGGTCTTATTCTCGGCATCCTTTTCGGCTTGTATCATGGCCGTTTTTAAAGTGTCCGCGGTTACGCGCTTGCCGGCATAATCGGCTATCTCAGTTAAAAATAAAATATTAGTCTTATCCGACTCTGAGATCTTCTTGCTTGATGTGACGCAAAGCTTTACCAGCGAAACAAAAGCGCTGAAAATTTCGCCCCAAAGCTGGATCTCCGCCTTTTTAGCCGCTTTTTCCGCGTCCGTCAGCTGGTTGCACCTTGTTGCCGCGGTTTCAAGAAGGCTGAACATTTCGCTCACATTGGCCTTTGTGTTCTGCTCCTTCATTTCAAGGGCTGACAGCGCGGAATTGCCTGTCTGAGAAGATATGCCGGTCATTGTTTCGTGGACCATGCTCCTTACTTCCCGAAGAACTGCCGAGACCCCGGATTTTTCCTTTTCCGCCCTGTAAAGCCTTTCCAAATAGCTGTTGTACTTTGCCGCAAGCCCGCTGTTCACTCCCACATACCCGCCTCCAAGGCTCTGGAGAAGGTTCTCGTTGATCTCGTTCAAGCATTTCTGTTCAAGCGTTTCAAGCCGGTTCGTTATGGAGTCCGCCCTGTCTTCCGTTATTTCCCTGGCTGTTATGTAGTCCTTTATCATCCCAAGGTCGTCCTTTGCCAGGCTATCTGCAAAGCTCTTGTTGGTCCAGCCGTTCCAAGCCTGGCCTGCAGCAAGTATGAAGTCGGCCGCTGCACAGCCAATTGAAATGCCAAAGGAAAGGCTATTATTGACAAGCCCCAAAGATATGCCCAAAATTGTGCCCCCAATTCCGGCGCCGACTGCACTTATGATCGAGTGATCGATCTGTTTTTGCAGGTTTTCGATCTTCTTCGTCGCATCGTTTATCTTGTTCTGTATCTGCGCTTTTTGCGTAAGGTAATCGTTTATCATTGTAAGGGACTGCATCGCGGTCTGAAAGTTAACGAAATTAGCCTGTTCCGCGAAATTCCCGCCTTCAGCGCTCCTTACGCCGGTCATTTCCATGTGGACAAAGCTCCTTAAGCTTCTCAACGCCTTCATTATCGAGCCCTGCACCCCGGCCGACACAAAACTCATTGCGGTATCGTTCCGCGTTTCCGCTATTAATGAGGAATTCACGCCTTTCGTGCCGTTCCCCGTATCTAACAAGCCGTTGGCAACAAGGCCGTTCAAGCTGTCGTCACCAAGCGAGTAAGTCGTGTCATAAGTCCCGCTCTCATCTACTTTCAAATAATCCATTTCATCGTTCATGCCGGATATATTGGAGTAAACACTGCCGCCCCTCTGTATTAAAGTCGAGGCCAGGGACGCAAGACTGCCACCAATACCGGGCACCAACATCAACAAGAAGGTCGGGATCGTGCTCAAATTAAACATGTTCTCCGCAATTTTCTGTTGATCCTGGTACAAGTGCAGGTCCCTTTGAGCCTTATACCTTTCATTCCTTGCCTGGTTCTGGCTGTTCAACGAAACACATGAAGCGTTCATGATGAATGACTGCTGTTTTCTTTCATCATCCATTACATTGTCCACCTCGTTGGATGAGGTGCTGCTGCCTATGCCGGTCATTTCCATGTGCGCCAGATTCCTCATGTCCGCCATTGTCTTTCGCGCGCTTTCCGCGACCATCATGAGAAGGCTATAGCCCCTGATGCCTTCGTTGGCAGCCGCGAATTTATCGTTGGCAAAAAATGAAGAGCCGTCAACATCCCAACCATCGTTCATCTTAGCCATGTCTGTCTCTGGCCCGTCGTTAAGCGTATTCAAATAAGTGCCGGCATTCATGCCCCCGAGAGCGTCCTGGATGCTGTCCTCCGCAGCCAAGGCCACACTCAATGCGGTGTCATTCGAAGAAATATTCGCATGTGACGTAACATATGACTGATCGGTGAGTTTTATGTCTGTTTTCGCATATTTCTCTTCCAGCTCAACTTGCTTATCCTTGATCTCCTTGTCATTTTCAGATTGTATCCTGCCTGAGAGATAAGAACACACCCCTGCAGCTATTACCCATCCAAGACCTCCCGTTATAGCACCGACAATACCGAATAAAATTGCGCCTAGACCGAGCCAGTTTGCATTTTTTTTGCTTTCGATCTGGGCTTCCAGCGTGTCTATCATTTCCTGGTTCCTGGCGATATCCAGCTCGTTCTTCCTGTACTGGTTATTCAGTTTTACGGATTCAGAGACGGAATTCACGGCATCATCAAACCACTGCAAGGCCTCTTTGCCTTCGCTTTCGCTCATTGCTTCCGCCGCGCCTGTATTTGATGTCCTTCCCCCCAATCCCGTCATTTCCTGATGGACAAGGTTCCTCATGTTGCTTGTGGTCTTCTTTGCCATGAGGAATATCCTTCTAAGGTTCACAGCGCCCTGCAGCCTTTCCCTCATAGAAGTCACTTTGCCCCAGTTCATTTCCTTATAATCGCCGTCATCGGTCTCATCCAGGGTCGCTCGCGAAATGGAGTCAAAGTCGCTGACCGCGCTATTCATCTCGTTGCTCAGGGAATTCCATATTTCATCCGGGGAACCGCCCACATTCACCGCAAGGCTTGTAAGGTGGTCCCTCGCTCCGATCTTATTGCTTTCCTCGACCGCCTTTGCGTTTGCATATATATTATTGATCTCTGTCTTCCTATCGCTGTCAGCCTGCAGCATCTCTTGCTGCTTCTCGTCAGTTTTCCAAGCTTCCAACATGCCAGGGTCATCCTCTTTTTTTATGTCAGCCATTTTCTGCTCGTATTTCTCGTTCTCTTGATTGATCTTATCGTTCGCGTTGGCCTGATTGAGGTGGCTCATTGCCTGCAGCGCATTTGCAACGGTCGTCCGGTAGTTCTCCGTTAATTTGTCCACCTTTTTTATGAACATTTTGTTTATGGGCATTCCCTTGTAGCTGGTGTCTTCGCCGGAGAGCTCCTGTACAACGACCCCCCTTAGGTCCCTGTAAGCCTCGTATATGAGCGAAACCGCCATTAAATATCCTTTTATTTTATCTATTTCGTCGTACATGTCAGTCCAGAGAGGGGCATTCCAGTTTGCAGTATAATTGCCATTGGCGTCCGGGCCGACTAAAACATCATTGATACAACTATAATCGTTGTTGCCGTACATATTTAGATACTGGGCTTCTAAGGTGGCCTTTTGTGTTATCGCCTTCTGCCAGTCTTGGTATGCAGTACCCGTTATGCCATCTTTGGTTTGCCATGTTTGATATGCGCTCGCGGCAGTATCTACTTTACTCTTCCATGTTTTTGCATTGCAAAGTTTGGACCATGCAATACTCCAGTCGTATGAATTATCCCTCCAAGCCCACGTATCGTCGTACATGAAATAAGGATTATCATGTGAGTCATGATCAGCCCAATGGTCATCAAACCATTTCGCTGTGTTGGTTGCCGTATAAGTTACATCCCGCTGAAGGTTGTAATCATAATAAGTATTAGTTATAGTGACATTGCTATATTTGTAAATCCACTCTGCGTAGTTATACTGGGTCTGCTCATAGTCAACCGCCTGCTGGGGGGTTCGACTCGTGCCGCCAGGCGCATACGTATTCTTGGCGTCATCAGCTTCCTGCTGTTTAGTTAAATAATCTGACCAGGCGGCGTCAGAAACTCTTTTGTCGGCATCATACACGGTCTTTGCAATGTCTATGAGCGCATCGGCATTCAATATTTCCGCAGCCATGCCCATTTGAATTAACAGCTGGTTCAATTGCCACACTCTCTCTTCCCCTACCTGCAGCGGGCTGGCTATGGCTTCCATAAAAAACGCCGTCGTGGTAAAGCTGCTCGAATAAAGCTCTGACGCAGTATAATAATCCCCGTTAAGCAAGCTTATCGCGGAGTTCAAGTTGTTCATGGAACTATTTGCCTCATCGAGCGAGTTTTGAGCGGCGGTCAAGTCGGCCTGCAGGCCGGGTTCCACCGAATTCCAAGTATTGGTTGCAGGGGTCAGGTTGTTATGCGCGGTGGTTTGCGCCGCCAAGGCTTGATTATAAAGCTGTTGAAAATGCGCAACCATAGCATCCGCGCCGGAACCCCCGTTGCGCTGGATGGAAAGAGCATTTTGAAGCGCGCCACCTATACTAATAACAGCAGCGTCTGCATCACTATCTGCTTGAACAGCATTATTATACGCAGTCTCGGCATTGTTATATGCGGTCTGGGCTGCATCAAAAGCAGCCTGGCGGCTTGCGATCTCTGAGGCCAGGTACGAACTGCTGTTCAGCGCGGCCATTACTTCATCGAGCTCGGCTTTTATGCTTGTCAGCGCCAACGGCCCTTGACAGGGATTGCTCTGCAACACGGAAATGAAACCGTTTATGGCATTATATTGATCTATGCACCCTATCTCGCTCCAGCTTCCAAAAAAGCTGTGGATGCTGTCGATAAGGTTTGTCAGCGCATCTATGACCGCCTGCGCATTATCCCTCATGCCCTGAACGCCATCCCAGTAACCATTGAGATCGTTTACTTTTATAAATTCGATCTGTTCTGTCGGAAGAGGGATGGTATCCTCTTCCGATGAAGCCGTAATGAGCTTTGAGTAATCGAAGCCCTTGTTCATGATATCAACAGATTCCGTGTTGTAGCTAAAAAGGGCTATCTTGGAGCTGTCAATTGAACTTGTCACTTTTGAAGAGACCGGATTGAGGTACTTTATTTGCCCGTTCTCTCCGACATACCGCACGTAAACATGTCCCATCGCGGTATAAAGGTCCACGGCAACTACCGAAGAGACCTTTTTGTCGGCATCTTCAAGGGTTAATCCCCTGTCAATTAATGCCGAGATTATAAGGCTGGCTTCAAGGTTCGCCAGGTCCTCGCAGTCTCCCCCGCCGTTCTTTATGGTCTCCGAAACGGAATTCCAATGGTCCCCCGTATCGGCTATGTAAGAGAAATTGCTGCCAATGTAGCCGTGAACGGCGAGCACTGCTTTTTCCTCGGACATGCCGCTGTTTATTATCCCGCTTTCTTTTAAATTCGAGAGTATCAACTGCACTCCGGCAGCATCGGGGTCAATGTAACTTTCCGCCCTGCTCACTTCATCAAGGGAGTTCATGTCAAGGCCGTCAAGCAGGTCCGCAGCCGGGGAATATTCCTGAACATCGCTCTTTATATAATTCGCGGATTCCTCTTTTTCCACACCTTGACCAACGGTTATGTTCGGGGTGGAAACTCCGGATGAAACCTCGATACTGTCGATCCCCACAGAGCCGTTCACTTCGGTATAATCGGGCACATCCGAGACTATATAGCTTGGGGTAACAGCGGCTCCGCCGGCGATATCGCTGGTGTTATCGATCTTAGGTATATTGCTTATTTGCTGAACATTTGGATCTAACATTTTTTCTCCCCTGATATTGCTTTGTGCTTACACTATATATATCGGGGTAGAAAGAGGAAAACTTGCATGGTTTTTGAGGCGGAAAAGGCGCTGTTCTTACGCTCGCCCTTTTTTGATGAATTTATGTTTTTCTGACATTTTCTCTTCGAGCTCTTTTACCTGTTTTTCATATTTCACGTTCAGTTCCTTCAGCTCTTTTTCGAGCTCCTTTTTCCTCTTTATCAGGCCGGCGCGGAAAACATAGCTCTTTATGAAAGAATATAAAAAGTAGGAGGTCGTGCCTATAATAAAAAGCAGGATCCACCAGTTTTGTCTTAGATATTGTATCATCTGTTCTGTTTCCATTTTTTGCTCCATTAATATTATCGCGATAACTCAAGGAAAACTTGCATGTAATTTTACCGACAGCTTACCGCACACCCCTCGAACCAATGCTAAACGGTTTGATCCGGCTCAATTTTAGTGTTGGGGTCGAGCTTTTTCCCCTGTCTTATCCTGCAGCGGTTGCTGATTATGCATCCTTCCTCAATCTTTACATTGTCTTCCAGATGGCACCAGTTCCCGACAAGACATTTGTTGAGCCTGGAACTTTTGCCGACATGAGTATCGGACCAGATGACGGAATCGGAAATAACGACCCCTTCCTCTATGACGCATTTATCGCCTATGGAGACGTTGCCGTATATCTCGACGTTTTCGCCAACTACGCTTTTGTCTCCCAATATGATCGTTCCGTCAAATTTCGCGCTTTTTGAGACTTGAGTGCCTCTCCCAAGCCAGGTCGATCTGCCAACCCGCCTTGCATGAACCTCCGCACGCACTCTTCCCTGAAGGACATCAGAGTTGGCTGATTTCAGCTTTTCGATCCCGCCTACGTCGTTCCAGTATTCGATCATTTTGTACCCGTAAAAAGGGGCCCTTTCGGAAACAAGCCGGGGGAATATTTCCTTCCCGAAATCCGAGATATTCTCAGGGATCATTTCAAGCATTTCAGGCTCAAAAATGTATATCCCAGTGTTCACCAGATCGCTCTTTGCACTCTCAATCGAGGGCTTTTCCTGGAATTCCACTATCCTTTCCTTTTCATCAAGGACCACAACGCCGAACTGCGTGACGTCATCCACCTGGGTCAGCGCTATTGTCGCTATCGCTTTCTTCTTTTTATGATGCGCGAGCATCCTGCTTATATTGACATCCGTCAAAATATCCGACGATATAACCATGAAGGTATCGTCGATATCGGCAAGTTGTGACATGCGCTTTACTCCGCCCGCCGTCCCAAGGAGCTCTTCTTCGAAGGAATACTTTAAATTGACCCCGAAGGAGCTTCCGTCTCCGAAATAATTCTCCACCTGCTCAGGGAAATAGTGGATATTGGCGATAATGTCCTTTATCCCGTACTTCCTCAGGAGCTCTATGTTATACTGCATTATCGGTTTATTGGCCACAGGGACCATCGGCTTTGGCACCGCTTTCGTCAGCGGTTCAAGCCTTTTCCCGTATCCCGCAGCCAATATGAATGCCTTCATGCCCTCACCCTGTCCTTCGGACATCCCTCTCCACTTCGTAGAGAGGGAGATATACTACGCTTTATTTTCCTCAGAACACCTTCCATATTATCAACCACTTCCTCATTCCTGAAACGCAAGATTTTTATGCCTTTATCTTCAATAATATCCTGCCTTGCCACATCATATTCCTTCCTTATATTATGTATGCTGCCATCTAACTCGATGCCTAATTTCTTGGCAGGGCAATAAAAATCAAGAACAAAACCTGCAACCGGATATTGTCTTCGAAACTTGATATGGATCATATGCCTATCCTTCAAATACTTCCAGAGTAATGCCTCGACAGGAGTAAGGCTCTTTCTTAGTGACCTTGCAATCAGTATATTACGTATCTTGTTCTTTTTTCCCATATAAAGTCTATTTACTTCCCCTCTCCATCAAATGGAGAGGGGTGCAGGGGTGAGGTTATCCGATCTTGCGAACTCTCCTCAGGTGCCTTCCGCCTTCGAACGGTGTTCTAAGAAAGGCGTCCACTATCTTTTTCGCCAATGCCTTTTTCAGGACCCTCCCGCCTAGGCTCAGAATGTTAGCGTCATTGTGGGCCCTGCTCATCTTTGCGGTATAGACATTATGGCAGACCGCTGCCCGGACGCCGCGCACCTTGTTCGCGACCATGGCCATCCCGAGACCCGTGCCGCAGACAAGTATCCCGAACTTGAACTTTTTAGATGCCACCGCCTTGGCCACTTTTCTGCCTATATCAGGATAATCGACCGATTCTTCGCTGTATGCCCCAAAATCCTTGAATCCTACTTTACGCTTATTCAAGTATCTCGTGATATTTTCTTTTAACAGGTACCCTCCGTGATCAGATCCGATAGCTATCTTCATTTTTCCCTCCTTCACCTCACCCCTAGCCCCTCTCCATTACATGGAGAGGGGAAACAAGGCTACAGCCATGTTCCCCTTCTCCTATTTATAGGAGAAGGGTTAGGGATGAGGCCTAATAATTATACCTGAAACCAAGCCAAAGCATATCCGAAGTTGCGTTAGAGATGGCGCTCGGATTCTGGTAAGTCCTGAAAACAGAGGTCATCACAGCCCCTTCAAAGAGGCCGTAATCCATTTCAAGCTGAAATGTGGCGTTCGATCTTGGCTCATCCTTTCCGTACAGGCCGGTCGGGCCGGTAACGATATCAGAAATGAATTTGAACGAAAGGGCCCTTGAAACGACCTGGGATATTTCCATGCCAATATCGTATGTGCCAGCCTGATAAAGCTTGTCAAAAAGGTTGACCCCGGTTATTGCCTGGTATGCCGGGTAATCAAAGAACTCGCTGCCTATCTTGTTCGCATACAATTTAATAGAGCTTCCGCCCCTGAAAAAGTCCTTTGACAATAAACTCAATCCCGCGAAGACATTATGAGGCGTATCCTGGCTTGAAGAAGCCCCGAATTTCAGCCCTATGTCAAGATGCTTTTGGGGGGAAAATGTCATCTCATACATATTTATTGTTGACTCAGCTGTCGAAAAAGTAGCCCTCAGGTCATTATTGAATTGATCCACCGAGTACTTAACAAAAACATCGCCCATAAAAGTGTTCCTGAAAGTATAATCCAAATAGACGGAAGCATCGTTAATAGTGGCCGCCCCCGCGGAGGAAACCGCTGTCGCCTTGTATCCAAACCCTGTGTCAAAATCGCCCGCCCCATAAAAGACACTTATCCCGTTATTGGGCCTTAAATATGCCTTGTAATCCTCGGAAGGAAAGATATTGGCCACCCCTTCCCTGTGGATCACAAGCCCGGGACCGCTTGTTAGGTTAACGCCAAGCCCCCATTTAGAAGATACCTGCGCCTCGGCCTCCAGCATTTCTTTGACAAAATCCCTCCCGCCTGTCGTGGCCGAGTCCATAGTATCTATCCCGATCCTAACGAACGCGTTCTCATTGAACTGCTGCTTGTACGAGGCGACCAGCCTGTAATCAAATACAGGGCCAAGCGGCGCATTTATCAGGGAAGATGCCGCATTTGCGGAGACAATATTTCCGAGCATTAGCCTTGAATAAAAAGTGGCTGAAACAGGGATCTTCTTTTCAGGCGGCTTCTTGATCAGGTCCAAACTATACCTTATTTTGTAGACCTCCGCTTTGAGCTCCTCCGCAAGCTTTTCATTGGCCGCGGTCCTGTCTTGTCCCGCATGGGCCAGTTTTGACAGGAATACCGCTGTTTCATACCTTGAAATATAGTTGCCGCCCCTGAAAGTGCCGTCAGGATAACCCTGGGTGATACCTATTTTTACCAGGTCATTTACCGAACCAGCCGCCCAGTGATCCGAAGGAACATCCTTGTAGATCGGCTTTTTCACTTCCGTCTCCAGCGTGGCAGGAATTGTCAGTGGTTTCACCTCTGCTTCCTGCGTAACGGCTTCGATCGTGGCTGAATGTGAACCGGCGCCCAAAGCCCCCAAAACCACAATAAAAACCAGCAGTTTTTTCATGTCAGAGACCGCTTTCTTCAATCCCGAAAAAACGCTTCTGGCAATTATGCTGAACCCTATGTTCAGCTCCTCTATCCCGCCAAGTCTTGCTATGGGGCCCACATTATCATAATTAAGGCCGTGTCCGGCGTTAACCTTGAGGCCTAAATCCCTTGCAAGAACAACGGCGCGTGCAATATCGTTAAGGTTTTTCTTTGAAGAAGAGCATGCATATTTCCCCGTATGGACCTCTATGAACGAAGCGCCTGTCTTTGCTGCTGCTTTAATTTGATCCTCGATGGGATCAATGAAAAGGCTGACCCTTATCCCGGAACCCTCAAGCTTTCCAGCGAATTTTTTCAATCTGGAAAGGTTGCCAGCGACATCAAGACCGCCCTCCGTTGTCAGCTCTTCCCTTTTTTCGGGAACTATCGTTACCATGTCCGGCTTTACCCTTAACGCGATATTCAGCATTTCGTCGGTCGCGGCCATTTCAAGGTCAAAATGGGTCTTTAATTTTCTTATTGAATATACATCGCTGTCCTGGATGTGGCGCCTGTCTTCGCGCAGGTGTGAGACTATGGAATCCGCACCTCCAGATATAGCAAGTTTTGCAGCAGCAATTACATCGGGAGGACCTTCACGCCTTGCCTGGCGCAATGTCGCGACGTGGTCAATATTGACCCCAAGTTTGATCCTGCGATTCATCGCTTGAAGAGATTCGTGGCATATTGAAGGATATTGCTTTCTATCAAGGAAACGGCGTAAGCGGCTATGCCCTGCCCCTTGCCGGTAAAGCCGAGGCCTTCTTCTGTCTTGCTTTTTATGTTGACGCAGTTCTCGGGGATTCCGAGCACAGATGATATGTTGAGGCGCATTTCCCTTGCATAGGGGCTGAATTTGGGAGCTTCGGCAACGATCGTCGAATCAATGTTCACGACACTGTATCCTTTGGACCTTATAAGGTCGGAGATCTTTTCAAGCATTAAGAGGCTGGATATCCCCTTATACCTGGGGTCGTTCGCCGGAAAATGGAAACCAATATCATGTTCTCCCATCGCCCCTATGAGAGAGTCGATCACCGCGTGGACAAGGACGTCGGCATCGGAATAACCCGCGAGACCTTTTTTGAACTTTATCTCGACGCCGCCGATTACCAGTTTTCTTCCCTTAACAAGCTTATGGACATCGTAGCCGAAACCGATCCTCATTTGATCTCACTCTCTTCTTAGCCTTGCGAACCTTCTTTTCCCGACCTTCAATAAAGTGCCGCCGCCGACCTTGATCTTTGCCTTTTTATCTTTGATAACCGCGCCGTTCACTTCCACGGCTCCCTGTTCTATGAGGCGGGCAGCTCCTGATGAGCTTTCACAAACGCCCGCGATAAGCATTGCTTTGGGAAGCCATATGCTGCCGTCAGCCTCAGTGTCCTTTGAACTTAAGGTCACGAGCTTGATGTTTTCCGGCAAGCCGCCTTTCTTGAAAACGTTCTCAAATTCGCCCTCAGCCCTTTCCGCATCGCCTTTGCCGTAAAAAGTGTTCACTAGTATCTTGGCAAGCCGCTTTTTGACATCCCTCGGATGAAGGAGGCCATTCTTCAATCCCTCCGCGATCTTTTCTATTTCATATTTTGGAAGACCGGACAGGAGAATGAAATATTTCATCATTAAGCTGTCCGGTATGGACATGATCTTGCCGAATATCTCAGAAGGAGCGTCCGTGATACCGATGTAGTTGCCCAGCGACTTGCTCATCTTCTGAACGCCGTCTATCCCCTCAAGAAGAGGCATGGTCATGATCACCTGGGGATCTTCCTTGAATTCCCTCTGGAGCTCCCTGCCGACAAGAAGGTTGAATTTCTGGTCCGTGCCGCCTATCTCGATGTCCGCCTTTACCATCACGGAATCGTATCCCTGTATGAGAGGATACAGGAATTCATGTATTGATATGGGTTTCTGCTCTGAGTACCTTTTTATGAAATCATCCCTCTCGAGCATCCTGGCGACCGTGTACTTCGCGGCAAGGCCGATCACTTCTTCAAGGGTAAGCTTGGAAAGCCATTTGCTGTTATAAACAATTTCGGTCTTCCTGGGATCGAGTATCTTAAAAACCTGCTCTTTGTATGTCCTGGCATTTTTCTCCACATCTTTCCTTGAGAGCGACACTCTTGTTTCGGACTTTCCTGACGGGTCTCCTATCATTCCGGTAAAATCCCCGATAATGAATATTACCTTGTGCCCCAGTTCCTGGAATGTCCTTAGCTTCCTTATTATGACTATATGCCCAAGGTGGATGTCGGGAGCCGAGGGATCGGCGCCCCATTTCACCCTTAGCTGCTTTTTCTTGCTGAGCTTCCCTAAAAGCTCGGATTCGGGGATAAGTTCCGCGCAGCCCTCTTTTATGATCTCGATCTGTTTTTTCGGGTCCATCATCATTTGCACCCCAGAGATTTTAAGATACGCCTTACCATAGGGATGGGGATGTCGTCCCTTATCTCAACTTTCCCCATTTTTTTGGGGAGGACGAACCTTATTCTGCCCTCCCTTATTTTTTTGTCCACATTCAGGCTGTTTATTATTTTGTTCGCCGAAAGGTTATCGACGGATGTCGGGAGCTTGAGCTTTTCAAGCAATGTCTTTATCCTGTCCACCGCCGCAGGGTCAAGTATCCCCATTTCCCTGGATATCATCGCGGCAGCCACCATGCCTATGGAGACCGCTTCGCCGTGGTTGTACATGCTGTATTTCGTCACCGTTTCTATGGCATGGCCGATGGTATGCCCGTAGTTAAGCACCATTCTTATGCCTTTTTCTTTCTCATCCTGCTCCACTATCTTAGCTTTTATCTTGCACGATTCAGTGACGATGGTCTGCCATACTTTAAGCGCCGCCTTTAAAGTGTCGGCGTCCTCGAACGCTTTGGTGTTAAGGTGATGAGAATTGGCCTCAAGGAACTTGAAGAAATCCTCATCCTCTATGACGCCGTATTTAATTACTTCCGCAAGTCCCGTGCTTATCTCTTTTTGAGAAAGAGTCGTCAGGGTCTCCACGTCGCAGTGAACGAACAACGGCTGATAAAAAACGCCGATAAGGTTCTTTCCTTTCGGATGGTTGACGGAAGTTTTCCCTCCTATGCTTGAATCTACCTGGGCAAGTAATGTGGTCGGCACATGCACAAGGTAAGTGCCTCGCATGAATGTAGCGGCGACAAACCCCGCAAGGTCCCCGATCACGCCTCCCCCGAAAGCTATTATGCAGCAGTCCCTGTGGACACCCAGCTGAACCAATTTATCATATATCTTGAACGCGACTTGAAGGTTCTTGTAGCGCTCGCCTCTGGGGATCTCTATCACCTCAAAGCTGAAGCCTTCCAATTTAAGGCTGCTCCGCAGTATCCCTCCCCACAGCTCGCTGACAAGAGGGTCGGTTATGATAACGATCTTCTCGTAATTGTTCGCTTTTTTAAGCGTCGCCCCGAATTCCTTCAGAGTCCCGCCTCCAACGTTAATGTTGTAGCTGTTCTCACCCAGGTTTACCCTTATCTTGTCCATAATCACTCCTCTTTCAAGAACTTCACTATTTTACCGCTTGCTTCTTCAGGCGAGAAGCGCGAAGTATCCACTTCAAGATCGGCGACCGCTTTATAAATAGGCCCCCTTACTTCAAGTATCTCCCTTATCTTCCCCTTTTGGTCCTCAACGTTAAGAAGAGGCCTTGTCCCAGCCCTTTTAACTCTTTCATAGACAGTATCTGGGTCGGCCCATAGAAGGACCATTATACCCATACTTTTCATTTTTTTAACATTGCCGGGCCTTAGTATCATGCCTCCGCCGGTCGATATCACATGGTTTTCGAGATCTGCCAATTCGTCCAATAACTCTGTCTCCATGTCACGAAAGCTTTCTTCGCCTTTTTTGGCGAAGATCTCATTTATCGTCATGCCCTGTTCTTTTTCAATGATATCATCCGTATCGACATAGGTCATTTTAAGTTTTTTGGCCAGAAGCTTCCCTGTTTCGGTCTTGCCGGCCCCCATAAAACCTATGAGCATTATGTTCTTATATTTCTTCATATTAAAGTTAATTGCCCCAGACAGGGATCGAACCTGCGACCTACGGTTTAGGAAACCGCCGCTCTGTCCAACTGAGCTACTGGGGCGCCATTAAAAAGAATGTTCGCTCCCAGGAAAACGCCCGCCTCTTACATCTGAAATATAGTTGGCAACAGCCTTCTTTATTTCAGCATGCAGGTCGGTATATTTCTTGGCGAACTTCGGCATTCCATTGACGGAAAATCCCAAGATATCATTTATGACCAGGACCTGGCCGTCGCAATGCGGCCCGGCGCCAATGCCTATGACCGGGATGGAAAGCGTCTCTGATATTCTTCTTGCGAGAAGGGCCGGGACCATCTCAAGGACCAGGCAGAAAACACCCGCTTTTTCCAGATCTTTTGCCCCTTCAATAATCGCCTTTGCCTCATCCGCTGACCTGCCCTGGACGCGGTAACCGCCGATCTGGTTCACGAGCTGAGGCGTAAAGCCGAGATGCCCCATTACGGGAATTCCCGCTTCAATTATCTTCTTGATCGAATCGATATAGATGTCCCCTTCGATCTTAACCCCGTTAGCTCCGCCTTCCTTTATGAATCTTGAAGCATTGCTAAGCGCCTGCTCGGGGTTCAGCTGATATGACATGAAAGGCATGTCGACAATGACCATCGCATTGCTAACAGCCCTCGTGACAGCCTTGGTATGATGGAGCATTTCATCCATGGTAACAGGGATAGTATTCTCGTATCCAAGAATTACATTGCCGACCGAGTCCCCCACAAGCACGATGTCTATGCCCGACTCATCAAGTATCGTCGCCGTTGGATGGTCATAAGACGTGAGCACCGCGATCTTTTTCCTGGCAGATTTCATTTCTTTCAATGAATGCGTTGTTGTCCTCAAGATTTTGCCGTCCTTCTCAGGCCGAACCACTCTGTCGCCGCCGGTCTGGCCTTATAGAGATCGAATAGTTTCTCTTCGAGCATTTCCTTTGATATATTCCTGGAAAGGTAGCCGTTCTCAGCCATGGATATTATCCCTGTTTTCTCCGAGACCACGAATACCAGGGCGTCCGTTTGTTCGCTCATTCCTACCGCAGCCCTATGCCTTGTTCCAAGCCGTCTATCCAGAAGTTTTGTGTCGGATAAAGGCAAAAGACATCCGGCAGAAGATATTCGCTCTCCCTGTACGATCACGGCGCCGTCATGAAGAGTGTTCTTTGGCGAAAAGATCGAGACAAGGAGTTCTGATGATATTTCAGCATCAAGCGCTACTCCGCTTTCAAGGAACTCGGAAAGACCCGTGCTTCTCTCGATCACTATCAATGCCCCGATCTTTGATTCGGATAGCTGTTCAATGGCTTTTATGATGTGGCCAACTATCATGGCTCCCCTTCCCCCGCCCGCCATCCCCAGCCTTATAAAGACCCTTTCTCTCCCGATATGCTCAAGAGTGCGCCTCAGTTCCGGCTGGAAAACGATTATTATTATCACGAGTATAAGCGGGCCGAGGCGCTCCAGCAGCCAGCTGGTCGTGTACAATCCGAAAACTTTTCCGACAAGATACAAAAGAAGCACCATGGCCAGGCCCCGGATAAGCGCGACGGCGCGGGTACCCCGGAGCCATACCAGAAGGTAATAGATGGCTGTCGCAACTACGATGATATCGATCAGATCAAGAAGCCTGAAATTCATTTTATATCGTTCCTCGCAATATCCTCATAAGTCTCTCTTTTCACAATAAGCTTCGCTTTTCCGTTATTTGCCAGGACCATCGCCGGGCGCGGGACCCTGTTATAATTGCTGGACATCGAATAATTGTAAGCGCCGGTGCAGAGCACGGCCAGCAGACCGCCTGCTTCAATACTTGGAAGATCCACGTCTTTTGCAAGCACATCGCCGGACTCGCAGAACCTTCCTGCCACCGTGACCTTTTCCCTGCCTTTGGCGTTCATATTGTCCGCCGCCGCGAATTGATATTTTGCGCCGTACAGCATGGGTCTCGGATTATCGGACATGCCGCCGTCGACTATAATATACTTTCTGATCCCTGGTATCTCTTTCACATGCCCGATCGTGTATAAAGTCACTCCGGCCCTCCCGACTATCGATCTTCCCGGTTCAAGCACCAATTTTGGAAGAGGAAGTTTAAGGGAAGAAATCCTTTCTTTTAACCTCTTTGTGATCGCTGACGCGAAATCCTGAAGTTTCATCGGAGCATCCGGCTCAACATAAGATATCCCTATGCCTCCGCCTATGTTCAGCTCATCAGTATCGATATTCAGTTTATCGCGGACCTGTTTTGCGATATCTGTGAGAACGTCTATTTCCGCGAGAAAACCTTCCGCATCGAATATCTGCGACCCGATATGGGCGTGCAAGCCGGCGTATTTCACGTGCCGCATGGCCGATATCAGTTTCACTGCTTCGATCACCCTGCTTTTCGGTAATCCGAATTTCGAATCGGCCTGGCCCGTCCTGACCGCTTCATGCGTGTGAGCTTCCACGCCCGGGTTCACCCTTATCAAAACCTGGGTTTTCTTCCCTGTTCTCACGGTGATATCATCGAGCATTTTAAGTTCATCAAAATTGTCCGCAACGAACCTGCCGACGGATGATGCCAGCCCCTCTTCTATCTCGTGCCTTGATTTGTTGTTGCCGTGAAAGTATATTTTTTTCGCTGAAAAGCCGGCCTTGACCGCGGTATAGAGCTCGCCTCCCGAGGATACGTCCACACCCAGTCCTTCGTCAGCGATCATCCTCAAAAGGCCTATCGCTGAAAGCGCTTTGCTCGCGTAAACGATATCGGAATTCGGGTATTTGGATTTAAAAAGTGTCTTGTACTCGCGGCAATTCTCCCTTATGTCTTTTTCATCAAGAACATATAACGGCGTGCCGAATTTTTTGGCGAGCGCGACCGTATCGCATCCGCCGATCTCCAGATGCCCGTGTTTATCGATCTTTCCTGTAAGAGGGAAATTCATCCTATCCTCCTATCATAAGCTTATACTCGATGCTGTCCAGCAAAGCGAACCAGCTCGCTTCTATAACATTTGTTGAGACTCCGACAGTTCCCCATGTCCTTACTCCGTCGGTGGACTCAACGATGACACGCACTTTCGCGGCAGTTCCTTCTTCGGAATCGAGGACCCTTACTTTATAATCGGTAAGTTTTACTTCCTTTATCTCGGGGAAGCTTGTTTCGATCGCTTTCCTTAATGCGCCGTCAAGCGCGTTTATCGGGCCGTCGCCGTAAGCTTCTGTTTCAAGACTTTTGCCTTTAACATTCACTTTTAATTTCGCCTTAACTTTTGTGGCTTCTGATCCCTGCTTGATCGTGACAATATCAAAGCTTTCTAGCTCGAACTTCGGCTTGTATGTTTTTAAAGCCCTTTTCACAAGCAGTTCAAAAGAAGCCTCCCCTTCCTCGAACTGGTAGCCTTCTAGCTCTAAAGTTTTAAGCTGAGCAAGAAGCGCTTTCACTTCCGGAGACTCTTTCTTTAAGTCGACCCCGTATGCCTTTGCTTTATAGACAAGGTTGCTTATCCCCGAGAGCTCGGATACCGTGACCCTCTGTTCATTGCCTACCAGGCTCGGCTTGATATGCTCATATGTGCCAGGATTCTTTAATATCGCACTGACATGGATACCGCCTTTATGCGCGAAAGCGCTCCTCCCTACAAAAGGCTGATGTGCTTTCTGCGGCAGGTTGGCGATCTCAGAAACGTGCCTCGAGATCTCCGTCAGGCTTTTCAACTGCTCATCGGAAATGCAGTCAATCCCCAGCTTGAGCTTAAGGATCGGAATTATCGAGCACAGATTCGCATTCCCGCATCTTTCTCCATATCCATTGATCGTCCCCTGAACGTGCGTTGCCCCGCAATAAACCGCCATGCAGGAAACTGAAACAGCACACTCAGAATCATTGTGAGCGTGAATTCCCAGAGG
>Ga0315291_10000096_pt1 | contig 94974 bp, 86 predicted proteins | sample YL17G12_20_MG_FD_203070 | JGI IMG/M metagenome (GOLD analysis project Ga0315291, IMG submission 203070) | Sediment microbial communities from Yellowstone Lake, YNP, Wyoming, USA - YL17G12_20 | ecosystem: Environmental > Aquatic > Freshwater > Lake > Sediment | place: USA: Wyoming | collected... | reverse complement strand
ATGACCTCACCAACCTGGCGACCGTGAAGAACTGGCCATTGACTATCACGGTTGTTGACATGGCCTGGGGAACGGCATTGAGTGTGGCGGTGAGCTATGTTGGTTTCGTAGCAGGCAAGTGGTTGAGCTAGGACAACAGCCAGTGTCCAGCCACGCGCACCAGTTCTCCGACGGGGCTGTTGCATTGCCGGCTCTGAACGTTGGTTCGGGTTCCCCCTTATCTTGTGAAGGATCCCACCCTCCCCAATGCGCTCAGTTGCTCGAAGGCGAACCGTCTCAGGTCGAAAGACAACTCCCGGATGGCCCTCAGGCAGGCAAGCTGCCGGCAGCGTACCTCGATGCTGTAACGCTCCTGACTGGAACCCTGCCTTCCGTCTGATGGTCAGAGGAAGCGCAGAACGATTTTGGGCAGAGGCATATCAGCATGTCCAGAAAGCGCCAATCCGAAGACGGCGGCGGCAGGCCGTGCCCGAACGGTAGTATCCATCCCGAAGAAGAAGGGCCAGGAGGGTGACATATTGACGAGCAACGACCCTATCGAGTAGCATGGGCTCGACGCAGAAGGAAGATTGCATACTCCCCTGTGATTCTTGAAGAAAGGAGGGACCAGGCCGTGAGCACAGAATCTCGGGACAAGGAAGCCATTTTCTTTCAGAGATTCAAAGAGGCAATGGCCAGAAGCAAGGCTCTGGTCAGAAACTGCCTAGCTTGAAAGTCCTGAAAGGGAAAGTAGTCGCCAGTTTGGCGACCAAGAACAGTCGAGGCTGGGCGCTGGCCTACTTGATGGCCATGTCGCCCAGCCTGCTTCTTGCGGACGACCAGCTACCAGGATCGTTGCGTTAGCTGGTGACCTGCCCCCAGAAACTAGTCGTGGTGAAATGTTACACTTTGGAACTAGACCACACTAGCCAGGCTTGCAGCGAGTCGAAGGCTCGATCCCGATCTAGGCAATGCGGCGGTAGCGGTTCACGGCCAGCGTCAGGAAGACCGCCAGTATCCCGCCGATCCAAGCCAGCGACTTCCACAGAGGGGGCCATATCGGCCCGCCTATCTCCTCGCCCAAGCTGAGTGCTCGCATCGCATCCGTAGTAACGGTCACCGGATTGATCTTGGCGAAGGCCTGCAACCAGCCGGGCATGCTCGCCACGGGTACAAACATGGAGCTGGCGAAGACGATGGGGAAGACCCAGACAAAGCCGGCGACCTGGGCGGTCTCCACGTCTTTGACCGACATCCCGATGAAGGCGGAAATCCAACTGAAGGCGAAGCCGAACAGGACTGACAGCATGATGGCGGCGACGGCAAAAGCGAATCCGTTCTGGAACCTGAAGCCGATGGCGTATCCGACCCCCACCATGAGCACTGCCAGGAAGGCGTACCGGAAGGTGTCTGCCAGCGTGCGGCCGGCAAGCACGGCGGCGCGGGACATGGGCAGAGAGCGGAAGCGGTCGATGATGCCGCGCGAGAGGTCTTCGGCCAGGCCGACGCTGGTCTGAGTGGAGCCAAACACCACGATCTGCACCAGGAATCCCGGCAGCAGGAACTGGATGTACTTCATCGGCATGGGCCCGGTGTTGATGGCGCCGCCAAAGACGTAGGTGAACAGCAGAAGGAGCATTACCGGCTGAATCGTGGAGAAAACCAGGAGTTGCGGCAGGCGTATGATGCGCAAAATGGTGCGCCAGGTTATGACTAGCGTGTCCGGGATGGTCCAGGCCAGGCTGGAGAATCTCGAAGTGGTGACGGCGCTCATTGTCTTCGCCCCCTTCCATGCTGATGAACTTCGGTGGTAGTGCCCTCTGCTCCGGCTTCTGCCACGGGACGTCCTGTCAGTGCCATAAAGACGTCATCCAGAGTTGGTGGTCTGAGTGTGACGTCGTAGAGCGTGATTCCGCGTGCATCCAGGCGGCGCACCAGTTCTGGCAGGATGGCCGTGCCATCCACCACCGGCAGGCTGAGCTGCCCGGTCTTCTCATCGACTTGCAGCTTGCCGTCACCGAACGTGGACAGGACCTCTCCGGCTGCGGCCGACTGTGTGCGGTCGGTAAGGCGCAGTTGAACCAGCACGTCTCCGCCGCAGCATTCCTTCAGGTACTTCGATGTGCCGGCCTCGATGATGTGGCCGTGGTCGATGACGGCGATGTAGTCGGCCAGGCGGTCGGCCTCTTCCAGGTACTGGGTGGTCAGGAGCACGGTGGTGCCTTCTCTGACTAGCCCGGTGATGATGTCCCAAAGAGCCATGCGGCTTCGCGGGTCCAGACCGCTGGTGGGCTCATCGAGGAACAGCACCGGCGGCCGGGCCACCAGGCTGGCTCCAAGGTCAAGGCGTCGGCGCATTCCCCCCGAGTATGTCTTCACCCTGCGGTCGGCAGCGTCCGTCAGTTCGAATCGCTCTAAGAGTTCTCCTGCCCTCAATCGGGCTTGGGCGCCGCCGATGTGATACAGGCGACCGACCATCTCCAGGTTCTCCCGGCCGGTGAGGTTCTCATCGACGGCGGCATACTGACCCGTCAGGCCGATCAGGGACCGTACTGCAGCCGCTTCGCGCACAACATCGTGGCCGGCTACCTCGGCCCGCCCGGCATCGGGGCGCATCAGAGTGGCCAGGATACGCACGAAGGTGGTTTTGCCCGCCCCATTGGGGCCCAGCATAGCCATGATGGTGCCGGGCTGCACCGAGACGTCGACGCCGTCCAGGGCCTTGATCTTGCCGAAAGCCTTCTTCAGGCCTTCAGCCATGATGGCGGGTCGCCCCCCGGGTAATGGAGCTGTCTTGGAATCAGGAACCTGAGCCATGGTTTCCCCCTATCTGACAGATTGGACTCGTGCGGCGGCTAGAATAGCCGGGATTACCTGATCTTAGATGGCGGCGACTTCGGCGGGGATTCTGCGAGATGTCAGCTTGAAATGCCTGTCCATGCCGCTTGGCTGGCCATTATACCTTAAAGAAGGCCGGCCACACCAGAGCGTCGAGCACTGCGGTCTGGAGGCAGAAAGCGGCGCTTCCGGCCACAGCCAGCCAGTAGGCATACGAGGATCCGCCAGTACGCAGGCTCAGCAGCGCAATCAGCAGAGCCAACGAGCCCAGGCCCACCACTGTCAGCGTGATGCGGATGGCCCAGTACAATCCGACGCTATGATGGTCTATCGCAGCATAGGTGAGCGGCATCCAGAGGGCCGACGGCAGGAGCATGAGGGCATAGATGAGGTAGAACACCCAGAAGCCGAAGCGGCTGGCAACGCTGACCTCGGCAGCATCAATCCGAAGCAGGACGAAATAGGTGAAGGCGAAGTATCCCAGGGCAGCCAAAATCATGCTCGCGGTATAGAGCGGCTGGATCGAGTTCGGCACACTGCCCCAGAGCGCGTTGCGGTTGGCCGGATGGGCCATCAATCCCTGCGCATAGCTGCCCAAGACAAGGATGCCGCCGACGACATTGATGGCAATCAGAGTCCATTGCTGAGCATTCATACCCAACCTCCGTCTCATAACTATTCCCCGAGCGACCCCACCAGGAGTCTAGTCATTCACGTTGACACCTGGATCGGCTTGTCCGCTACCAAAGCCACCCCCACCGCATGCGGCCCCACCTGGGTTCCCATTGACGGTCCGATGCTGGCGCGATAGACCCGCTCCGGAGGGAAGACCGACGAGAGACGCCGGATCACGTCTTCGGCCTCTGCCGGGTCGGTCGTGCGCATGACCGACATCTCTCTCAGCGTTCCGAGACCACGCACGATTTCGCAGAGTCGCTCCACCGCGCGGGAGCGCGTGCGCACTCTTTCCACCGGCACCACTTCGCTCATTCTGATCGCCAGTATAGGGTTTATCTTGAGTAGCGTCCCCAGAAAGGCCTGCCCTTTGCCGATACGGCCACCCCTGGCCAGATACTCCAGAGTCCCAAACACGCCAAACGTAACCGTATTGGGTATAGCCTGCCGCACCAACTCCTCGATGTCCTTCAATGACTCGCCGGCGCGAGCAGCTTTGGCGGCGATGATGGCCAGGAGTCCGCAGGCCATGGACGCTGTCTGCGAATCCACGACTGAGATGGAGCACTTCAAATCGGCGCTGGCCTGGCGGGCGATGTCATAGGTGACGCTCAACTTGGCCGCCACGTGGATGGAGATGATGGAGTCGGCTTCTTCAGCGATGCGGCGATAGATAGAGTTGAAGGTAGAGATCGAAGCGGGCGACGTCTTGGGAAGCGTCGAACTAGACTGCAGTCTATGGTAGAACTCATCAGTAGTAAGTTCAACACCATCCAGGAAGACCTGCTCCCCAAACTGGATCTGTGCCGGGACCACGGTGATGCCCAGCTCTCTGGCCACTTCCGGAGGCAGATCTGAGGTGCTGTCGGTCACTACGCTGACCTTCATTGGCTCCCCTTGGTTTGATGACCTAGTCCGTTTCCACTGCAGTGGCGACTAGATTGCTCTAGCAGAGATTATACTCTAGAAGAACGCTGACCAGACCAATGGGCAAAGAGATCCCCATCTTAGAGACCAAGGTTGTGGCCGAAATCCGTCCAGGTCACCGTCAATTGAGCGCAGTTCACAATTCAGGAACTCTGATTCCCCAATACCCAAAAGCGCTTGTATTGCTTGGCTAGGTCTTCTGCTATAATCGGCGGACGAAAGGGCACAGCCGTCAACCTATTTTCAAACAAAGGAGGCACAGCATGGCCGTTGACCAATCCACCGAACGGCGACTCGATCGGCTACGCATCTGGAACATAGCCGTTGGGCTGATTCTCGCAGCACAGGCGATCATGATCGCGGTGCTCACCAACAGCTTTTCTCTCCCGGTCACGGCCACGTTCATGAACGGTCCGCCCGGCACCGCGCCTGAGCTGCACCACTTGTTCGATATCGCAACCGGGTGGGGCCTGGTGGCGTTCTTGGGGATCTCGGCGGGCGCTCTGCTGATCATCGCATCGCCGCCCATCTTTTCGTGGTACAAGCGCAACCTGCTCCAGGACCGGAACTACGGACGCTGGATCGAGTACTTCTTCAGCTCCTCGATCATGATCGTGTTGATCTCGCAGCTTACCGGCGTCAGCGACGTCGCGGCCCTGGTGGCCATCGCCGGCATCAACGGGTGCATGATCCTCTTTGGCTTGCTCATGGAGAAGTACGAAAGACCGGGCAAGGCGAGCTGGCTGCCGTTCTGGTTCGGCAGCTTTGCGGGGATCATCCCATGGATCGCGATTGTGATATACGTCTGGGCGCCGGGGCTCGACGCATCGCCGCCCGGGTTCGTGTACGGCATCATTGCCTCACTCTTTGTCTTCTTCAACTGCTTTGCTGTTAACATGGTACTGCAGTACAAGAAGGTGGGTCCTTGGCGGGACTACCTGTTCGGTGAGAAGATCTACATCATCCTCAGTCTCACGGCGAAGGCGCTGCTCGCGTGGCAGGTATTCTTCCCAGTGCTGCGCTCAGCCTAGAAGTAGAGCGGAGGTAGCCGATGGTGGTGGGCGTGTCTCTGGCTGTACCTGACTAGGCTCCGGCTCAGTCTCTATGACAGCAATGCGAGAGTCATCGAACAGGTGGGGGGACTAGAGATCAATGGTCTTCCAAGGACTGTTGAAATTTGCAATGGCCCGATCGTCATTCTCAGAGCCTGCTTGTGGTGCGCTGCACGTCTGCTGTCGCACCACTTGGCTTGGCCACCTCGAATTGGTTTGGCGCATCCACGCTGCAGTTGATGACTAGACTTGAGTGGAGTAGGTGGTACCATCCGGTCGCTGGCGCACGATCATGTTCTTAGGGGGAACGCCTGATGGCTCCAAGACGGCATAGGCACCGACTATGGAATCCTTCTGATCCTGTTTCGTCTTTCTGGCGCAGTCGCCATGAATCCACCCCACTTCTGCCGGGCGCTGGGCCAGCTTCTTTGTCGCTAGTTCTGAGGTAACGGTGATATCTCTGCCGCATACGCGGCATTTCCATTTAACGGCGTAGAGCGCCATGGCAGTCTGAAACCCTTTCTGGTATGCGCTGCCCGCAGAGACCTCCTGGACGCCTACGGCCTCTCTCATGACGTCGGCGGGGCTCTTACCGGTAGTCTGGCACAGTTTCAAGAGTCTCTTGTGCACTTCTGCGGACAGACGTACAGTGACCGTAGGATGTGATGCCTCGTATCGCACTCGGCTGGGTGGCTTGTGGCCTCTTTCCATATTGGTCATCTAACTCCTCCTTGATACTCCTGCGTGATCTGGGCAGGTCAGTTCCTGGTGATATAGCTGTTTGGGTCGATCGAGGTCTATCCTATAGTAGACGGTGGGGTGCACCATAGGGTGTGCCATGTGGTGCTCAACAGGGTCATCGTCATGGTAAAGGGTGGGGGAAAGGGTCATGGCTTCCTTGCTTGCTACTGACATATGGATCTTCTTTCAGAACCTTACTATAGAATGAGTCGGACTGGCTGCATCCCTAGAGTCGCGCCCATTCGTTCGGAGATTGTGGTTGTTCATTCTCTGTTCAGTGCGCGTCACGCTTTGAACCTAACATCAGCTGATCATGCTGCGGCATCCTCGTTGCCAGCCTGGTTGTGCTGCCCCGGACCTTCACATGTGACGGCGTGATCGGGCCCTTGCCTTGTGCCGCCTTCACCGGTGTCGCGGCGATACCGCCGGGCGATGATGCGCGCCAAGATTCGGAGTCCCTCGTCGAGGTTGTTGCGGTCATTGACCATGCCGGGATCACCGCTTTCCATGTTCCTGGCTGAGAGTGTAGCACCACGTCAAATACACGATAATGTGGAAGCTGATGTTGACAAACGCAGAAAAATACATATAATATGGCCATATGAGATGCACATGCCACAATAACGCTTTCAGCTGGGGGATAGGATGCCGAAGAAGTTCTCGATAGTAGTGATGAGGGAATGGCTTAGGAGATACGAAGAAGGGGAGCCGGAAGTATCCATAGCTACGAAGGCCCATTGTGACGTGCGGACCATGAAGAAAGGCCTCGAGGTGGCGCGCCGGGAGCGAGAAATGGCCTCGGCCCGGACTGAGCTTTTGAAGGAATCCTTACGGGGGCACCAGAAAGATCTGATGCATGTTGTCGACGGCTTGCGGTCAACGTTTGTCATGCCTGCGCCTGATCTGATGATAGGGAAAGACAAATTCGGCGCGCCTCTTCCCATAGCACTGCCAGGTGCGAGGGCTCATTGGCTGCTTAGGACTGGTTTTGCAGTTGATGTGAGCGGGGAGGACACCACTCTTTGGAAACTCCTGCGGCAGCATCTTGAAGGTGATCCTGTCTGGGGCCACCTGGACAACTGGAAGAGTCTGATGTCGGCCCATTTGGGAGACCGGGTGGCCTTGAGGGACAAGACCGCCTGGCTCCTGGCAGAGCGGACCGGATTTCAGGTAATAGAGAATGGTGGGGCAACGCCGGAGAAAGACTTCATCTATGGTGTGGCCGTGGACTTCTGGTACCACGTCTACCTTCAGTGGGCGCTGGTGTCTAAGGATGAGGCTTTCTTGAAGAAGCACATCGAGGGCATAAGAGCGACCCCGACTGGCTATGTCGAACGCGGACAGGGAAGCCCTGTCATTGCCTACGCCCCTGGCTCACAAGAGGAATGCAGTGAAGCAATCATCAAGGCCTTGGAAGAACTGCAGGAGTCGTCCGAGATTAAGAACGTTAAAGCGAGCTTCAAGGTGATTGAGCCACCGATGTCCAAGGCGAGAGTGGCACTGGAAGACATTTCTCTGCTGAGATTCGTTCCAGGCCGGTGCCGGGTGTGCCGTCTTCTGGGAATGTAGCGAAGTCAGGAGGAAAGCCATGAAAGTCTGCATCTACGCCAGAGTCAGTTCAGACAAACAGGACATGGATCTCTCAATATCCGCTCAACTGCGGGCGCTGAGGGAGTACGCGCAGAGGAACGGTCACGAGATAGTCCGGGAACTAGTGGATGAAGCGGAGAGCGGCCGCACCGCCTCCCGTCCGGCCTTCAGGGAGATGATCGCCATGGCTAGGCTGAAGCATACCCCATTCGAGGCTATTCTGGTATGGAAGTTGAATCGCTTCAGCCGTAGCCGGTCCGATTCCATAACCTACAAGACCCTACTCAGAAACAAAGGGGTTGAAGTCATCTCCATCAATGAGCCTATGGACGATAGCCCCACTGGGCGTTTGATAGAGGGCGTCATCGAGTCCATCGATGAGTTCTACTCCGCCAATCTAGGGCAAGACATCAGGCGTGGACTGAGGGAGAATGCCTCTCGAGGATTCTACAGTGGAAGTCGTCCTCCGTATGGATATCGGCGAATAGAGGTGAGTGATGGCAAGAAGACAAGGCACAGACTGGAGCTGGAGCCAGAAGAGTCCACGGCCGTGCAGACAGTGCGAAGGATATTCGATCTGGCTGCCAGGGATGTTGGCTGCAAGGAGATAGCCAAGGCTCTCAACCGTGATGGTCTACGGACTGCCAAAGGAGAACGCTGGGGAAGGGTGACGGTGCACAAAGTCCTCACCAATGAAGCATATTGTGGGACTCTCGTCTGGGGTGCCATGAAGGGACACCTGGCGGTTCGTGGTGCAGAAGAGCCGGTGCGTGCTGACGATGCCTGGCCCGCCATCATTGACCGGGATGCGTTTCGGCGGATCCAGCAGAAGCTGGGCAGCAGAAGCCCAAAGACGATCCACCCGCGAAGGGTGCCCAGCGTCTTTCTGCTCAGCGGTCTTCTGTTCTGCTCCTGTGGCCGCGCCATGACGGGCTGCAGTGCCAAGTCAGGAAGGCACTTCTACTACATTTGCTGCCGAAACTCCAAACAGGGTCAGGAAGCCTGTGATGCCAGGATGATTCCCAAAGAGAAAGTGGAGCGTCAGGTGATAGATCAGCTGCGGGCCAGGGTTCTCACTGAGGAGAACCTGGAACAACTAGTGAAGATGGTCAATGAAGAGTTGCAGACCTTCTCCGCTTCGCTCAATGATCGCCTGGAGGTCGTTGACGCCGAGTTGCGTGATTCGAGAGCTAGACTGGCGAAGCTGTATGAAGCCTTGGAGACGGGGAAGCTGGAACTAGATGACCTGGCTCCCCGGATCAAGGAATTGAGAGTGCGTCTTGATGAGTTGGGCAAAGCCAGAGTGCTTCTGGAAGCGGAGATGGCTGCCCGAGGCGTGCAGCCAGTGGACGATGCAATAGTGAAGTCCTATGCACAAGACCTGCGTGGACTATTGGAGGAAGCCGAACTCATCGAGCGGAGAGCCTTTCTACGCTCTTTTGTGAAGCGGATTGAAGTGAACAAGGGACGAGTGACAGTTCACTATAGATTGCCGTTGCCTCAAGATGGGAAGGGAAGTGAATCGGGTGCGGTTCTGCCTACAGTAACCTTTGGTGGACCTGGGGGGACTCGAACCCCCGTCCTTCTGACTGCCAGTCAGACGCTCTCCCTCTGAGCCACAGGCCCAAACTGTATATACTTTACCAGAAAACGACCATGGCTGCCTAATACCGTCCACGGGATAATCAGCGGCTATCGGATCGGACCGCACACCCCCACGAAAGACCTCACGGCTATGCCGATCCCCGCCTGTAGGCTTCCATGAGCTTGTGTGCCCCTGCGCCGCAACTGACAACCGATCTCCAGGCGACTTCGACAGGCACGTCCACGGCATGAACCTGCTCCTGCTTCATGTGATATACGCTGCCTGACAGCGGGTTGGGGCTTGCCGGAACGAACACAGTGAAGCCACCGTCAGCATGGGTATCGGTGATGAAAGCGGTGGACAGAGTCCCGCTGGAAACCTCGACCAGGGCCACGGATGAGAACAGCGGTTTCTGAGTTCCGAGCACTCGCCCGACAGCGTCTCTTATCCAGATGTACCCCGGAGCCCGTCGCATCAATCGCGATTCTGCAACGCGTAGAAGCCAAGCACCAACCTTGGTCTTCACAATCATGCCCACCAAGAAACACACTACGACGATGATGGCTACCACAACTGCGCCGGTTGTGTAGGCTGACAGCGTCCAGGTGGTGCCGATAATGTGCACCAGTGGTTCGACAAGGCTCACGATCGCACGAATAAGCCATTCGATGGCAAAGGCCAGGACCGCGATGGTCACCACGCCGACGAGAGTGGTCTTAAGAAGACTCCATAGCAGTTTTCTCACCGTCAACCTCCTCTGTGGAAAGCTGGATTAACCAAGAACGAAATCGAGAAAGGGGTCACCGGCTGGGCTGTCTCCGGGATTCCACTTCAGTCGCTGTCGCTGATTACCATAATGGCAGTGGCCTCCGCTGCCACTTTACCGTCCCTTCGCTTTATGGTCGCCTCTGTCCACAGGTGTCTTGTTGACGTGCGCGTTATGGAGGCGGCCACGGTGAGCGACTCGCCAATGAGCAGCGGGCGTCTGAACTTGATCTGAACCTTGGCTGTAACAGCTAGTGCCCCGGATGAAAGGTGGTAGGCCGCCCAACCCATGGCTTCATCGAGAATGGCACAGGTTATCCCGCCGTGGAGGTAGCTGGGGTAGCCTTCGTGAACGCCGGAAGGGGTGAACTCCGCCCTGACACTCTCGCCTTCCGTGCGAAAACGGAGTTTCAGACCGATGGGATTCTGCTGGCCGCAGCCGAAGCATTTGTCAGTCAGTTGTCGCTCTATCTTGTCTCTGGATGGCATGTCTCTCCTTCACGCTCCGCCTGATCCTGTCCGTGCTGGCCTCTGACATCGGCGATATTCTAGCAGTTTTCCCAATGCAGCGCGCCTTCGTCACCACGCATTTGACAGAAATGCCTCGGAGAGCCAGACTCTCGGTGTGGGCTTCGGGTGAGGCAGCCTGCACTTGCCGCTCAAGTCGGACTCTGGGCACAGTCCTATGTCAAAGGGGGGAAAATGTCATCATCTCAGGCTTTCAAGTCCAAGTATGGCCCGTGGGCACTGGTCACCGGTGCCGCTCGCGGCCTCGGCACGGAATTCGCCAGACAGATCGGCGATAAGGGACTCAATCTGGTGCTGGTGGACATGCTGGCGGATGAACTGGCGCAGGTGGCGGAAGAAGTCCGGAAGCGCAGCAACGTGGAGGTCAAGGCGGTGGTGACCGACCTGTCTCGCCTGGAGTTCATTGAAACGCTGCGGCGTGAGATTGAGGGTGCCGAGATCGGTCTGCTGGTGAGCAACGCGGCCTACCCGCCGGTGGGCCTTTTCTTTGACCAGAGCCTGGAAGACAAGCTGAGGATGATAGAGGTGAACTGCCGGGCTCCGCTCATACTGGTGCAGGAGTTTGGGTCTAAGATGTTGACCCGCAAGCGCGGGGGTATCATCTTGCTTTCTTCGGGGTCCGCTTTGCAGGGTGTGGCCTATGTCGCCAGCTATGCTGCTACGAAGGCCTATAATCTCATCCTGGCGGAGAGCCTCTGGGACGAAGTGCGAGAGAGTGGCGTGGACGTTCTGGGGTTCATGCCCGGAGCCACACGAACGACCGGCTTTGAGCTATCCAAACCGCACCTGGAGCGACCGACGCTGGCGACTGTAGCTGAACCGAAGCCCACGGTAGCCGAGGCCTTGAACGCTTTGGGCAGAACGCCAAGCTGGATACCGGGCAGAAGGAACCGCTGGACTCTGACTTTGGCTCAGAGACTGCTGCCGCGAAAACAGATGATCAAGTTGGTGGGCAGCAACATGCGCAAGTGGTACGGGAAATGACAGGTGTGAGGGCGAGTCTAAAGAGGGTGTCTCAAGACTCGCTTTCAACCCCCTTGGTTCCCCACTCCTCCTGAGGCGTCCACCTGAGGCGGACTGCCCCTCTGCACGCCCCGTGTGTCATTCCCGCGGAAGCGGGAATCCAGGAGGCCTTCAGGGATCTGTCGAAACGAAGCGCCCCTTTGACTGATGTGAATCCCTTGCAGTAGAATGGCCAACGTCGCGAGTGACAGTGTCACTGGATCGGGATGGCTCCAGCGACAAAACGAGGGGGTGCAAGAAATGGAACTTCTTCTGCTCAGCGCAGTTGGCGTCATTCCCAGTGTCATCACCGCTGTCGCCCTGCTGTATCTGGTGACGAGAGGCCTCCCTCAGCGGAGAGGCAGTTTCAGTGTAGTGAAGGCTTTTTTCACCTACTGCTACTTTATGATCGGGCTGAGCACGGTGGTGACGGTGGTGGGGCTGGTGATGCTGGCCAACGTCCTTTTCAAGGCGGCCTTTGAGGCAGACTCGACCAGGAATGACCTCTGGCTCGCCTGTGTCACAACGGCGATGGGCGTTCTAATCTGCATACTCCACCTGGCGGCAAAGAGAGACGTCCGGAAGCGAACAGGCGAGGATCTGACAACTCCGAGGCGCGTGTATGTCACGTGGATGACGTTCCTGTTCGGCTTCTCGTCATTCGTTTCTCTGACGGTGGCTGTCTATCAGCTTGTTCACTACTATCGCGCGCCGATAGTGCCTGCGGCCCCAACCACTGAAACGGCGATGGCTATGGTCTTGGTCGTTGTCTGGCTCTACTACATGTTCAGGCTGAGGAGAGAAGCCAGTCGCGGTGACCAGGCGGAAGCTCTCACCTCAAACGGGAAGCGTGGAGATTCCCAGGCTTCGGCGCCGGAGAGGTTCCGGGAAGTAGAGCCCGCGAGTGATGTTCGACAGCCTGGAGGACAATGAAGACTCTGATAGTGATTCTTGGCATTGTTCTCGTGGGGATAACGACTATCTGCCCGTTGGGGTGCGCCCGGCACAGCGAGGCGGGGACGTTCGCGAAGTACGGATTCTCCTTCCAGTATCCGGCGGGCTATGAAGTAGACGAGAGAGGAGTATACAGGAAGGGCGACGCAAACTCCGACTCCTCGGGTTCTGTGATACTCAGCAAGGACGGACGGGCCCCCTTCCTTCTGGTTTGGGCTGCCGATCAGGAGGCGGGGGTGCAGCCTGATGAGGGCGATCTGGGGGTGGAGCTCGGGGGTTACATTTCCGATTTCGAGCAGGCCATTAGGGATGCCGGTGGTTGGATGCAGGTTGGAGAGACTGTTGAGGATTCATGCTCGGGACACAGGATGTTGCGCTGCTACTATGTGGCGGCAGTCTGGTCCGGAGGAACCGCTGTCAGCGGCGAGGTTGGACTCGTGTGCTGCAGCGAGTCGCGCCGGTCCTTCATGTTGTACACCCGAAGCTCGCAGAAGGAGAATGAGGCGGATGAGGTTGATCAATTCCATTTCTTCTCGTCTTCGTTGGTGTGCCATTGAGCGGCAGTTCGTAGACGGGTGTCTCGAAACCCGCTTTCAACCCCCTTGTTCCCCCACTCCTCCTGAGGCGGATCTTCGATCTTGGGGGAAGAGAAGAAACGCAGAGGGGCTTTGCCCCTCTGCACGCCCCGTGTGTCATTCCCGCGGAGGCGGGAATCCATGAGGCCGGACGCTTCGCCCTGAATCTCCACAAACGAAAGGGGCCACGCACCTACGTGGCCCCTTGAAGCAACGAGCTGGATCGCGATCCCTCTGGTTATTCCTTCATCAGTTCTTTGACCTTCGCGGTGAAGGCCGGAAGAGCCTGCTTCCAGTCGCCGACGATCCCGAATCGCGCCTCTCGGAAGATGTTGGACTCGGGGTCTTTGTTGATGGCGACGATGGTCTTCGATCCGGAGCAGCCCGCCATGTGCTGGCTCGAGCCTGAGAGCGCTATGGCGATGTAGAGTTCCGGAGCCACGATCTTGCCGGTCAAGCCGACCTGAATGCTGGCCGGTACCCAGTTGTTGTCCACTGCCGGTCTGGTAGCACCAATCGCTCCCTTGAAGAGTTTCGCCAGCTCTTCCAGTTGCTTGAAGCCCTCTACGCTTCCAATGCCTCGGCCCCCAGCGATGACGGCCGGAGCATCCTCGAGCTTCACACCGGCGACCTCTTCCTTGACCTTCTTCACGAACTTGGTTCTGATCTTGGCCGGGTCTACGCCGGACGCCACGTCAACCACTTCGCCTGTCTTGGCGGCATCGCGCGGCAGGGCGGTCATGGCCTTGGTGCGGACGGTGGCCATCTGCGGCAGGGCTTCCGTGGTGAAAATGGCCTTGGCATTGCCACCGTAGACCGGCCTGGTCTGGACAAGCAGTTTGTTGGCGTCGATATCCAAGTCAACGCAGTCCATGGAGATGGCCGTGTTGAGCCGGAAGGCCAACCTTGGCGCCAGATCGCGGCCCATGGTGCTCTGCCCAAAGAGAACGACCCTGGGATTCGCCTGCTTGATCACGCTCTCAACAGCCGTGACGTAGGCGTCGCTCTGGTAATCCTTCAAGTTGGCGTCATCGACCACGAAGACCTTGTCAGCGCCGAAAGCGATAGCCTCGGCGGCCAGGCCTTTGATTCCACTGCCCAGCAGGGCGGCACAAAGCGGCTCACCCAGCTTGGTGGCCAGCTTCTTGCCGGCTCCGAGCATTTCCGCGGTGATGGCGGCCAATTTTCCCTCGTTGATATCTCCAACAACCAGTACGCCTTTGTTGTCTGCCATTCGTTCCTCCTTAAGTAGTTATCCTCTCTGAACCAGTTTCCTGGGTTGGTGTCTGCAGTCCTTCAGCCTCTATAGGTTCTTCTGTGTCAGCAGAGAGAAGCTGGTCAAGGATTCTTTCGGCCTCTATCGAGCCAGGCACTCCACTGGCCTTCATCTTGGCGATTAGCTCATCGATAGGCATTCCACACGGCATTTCTGAAAATCACCTGCCCTAGACGCTCTCCGCTGTCTGCCGACTTCTCTTCCTACAGAACCTTGGCTTCTCTCAGGCGGACGGCCAGCTTGGCAGCAGCATCGGCCACATTCTCGCCCTCGACGATTTCGCACTTGCCCTCTTTGACCGGCTGGAAGAGCTTGACCAGCTTGGTGCGTCTGCCCTTGGCGCCGATCTTGGCGGGATCCAGGCCGACGTCGGCCGGCTTCCAGATAATGGGCTGGATCTTGGCGGCCTTCATGATGCCCTTGAGCGGTGCGTAGCGAGGCTCACCCAGTTCGTTGGTGACCGTGATGAGACACGGTAGTGGAGCCTCGACGACTTCGAAGCCGTCGGCGACCACTCTCTCTACCTCCACCTTGCTATCATGGACCGTGACCTTCTTGGCCAGAGTGATGCAGGGCAATCCCAGCAACTCGGCTATGCCCAGGCCAACCTGACCGGCATCCCAGTCTGCGGCCTGTCGTCCGCAGAAGATGATGTCGAACTTGCCGATCTTCTTAATGGCCTCGGCCAGGGCGAAAGCCGTAGAGAAGCTGTCGCCATCTTCGTAGGCCGGGTCTTCCAGGAGAACCAGTTGGTCAGCGCCCATGGCCAGGGGCTTCTTGACAACGTCCCTTACCAGGTTGTTGCCCAGGCTAAGGATGGTCACCTTGCTGCCCGCTTTGGCATCCTTGACCTTGAGGGCTGCTTCAACAGCTGTCTCGTCGAAGGTGCTGACTACGGGGGCGACTCCTGGCGGGGGGACAACCTTGTTGCTGGCGGCGTCAACTTTGAAACTGGCTGGGGGCGCTTCCGGGTCGGGAACTTGCTTTACACAGACAATCAACTCCATAAACGACGTCCTCCTTTAGGTGGTAGATACAAATAGAGATTTGTGCACCACAAACCAACCTAAAATTTAGCATTCGGCGCTGTTCACTGTCAAACTTACAGCGTGGTGGGGAGCCCTCTCCGCCCGACTCAAGCTTGGGTCTAGGCTTTGGTTTTATTCCCCAGGATAGCCTGTACCCGTCCCACCTTTCCATCCTCCAGCATCACCTTGATGCCGTGGGGATGCTGGGCGCTCTTGGTCAAGATGCGCGCGACAACACCGGCCGACAGCGCTCCAGTGCGTTGATTCTGCTTCTCGACAAATTGCACTCGCAAACCGGGGTGGATTTCACTACGTTGTGGTGGAGGCATAGGCTTATTCTGACTCTATCATACCACCGTGGAAGGAGATCGAGCGCGAATTGGGTAAGTTCAAGGCCTGTCAAACAGAGCACACCGTTGACACCTAACCACCTGTATAATCTCGGGGACCACCCAACGACCAGAGCTTGGCTGGGATGGTGGGCGGAGCCCACTCAACATTGTGGAGAACGGAGGGACATGCTCTGTCATGTCCGCCTTGTCGCGTCCGGGTTATCGCGCTGATTTCATTGCGCCGGTTTCGTCACGTCCCATTTCGTTTCGGCCACGACGAAGCGTGGCCCTCCGATTTACCCCAAACCCGTGATGTGACAATACCGCGTTCTCCCATGTTGATACCGATGGCATGCGTTGGCTTGACGCTGTGGCTGCATCATGGGAGGTGGTGGGTGGAGTCCGCCCTACTACCAGATGCTGAACAGTATGGCTTCGTTCTCGGCGCGGCGTTTACTCTTCGGGTCAGGTTGTGAGCCAGAGGTACGCAGCCATTCAACGTAAGTGTTTGGTAGGCCGTGTTCGACTGCACCGGCAATGACAAGAGCCTTGTACCACTGGTAAGGCTCCGCACTGGGGTCTTTTCTTTCAGCGACGTAGGCGAAGGCCTCACACTTGCCTTCCGGAGTGATGATCTCCACTTGCTTCTCACTGTAGCCCTTGCCAAGTCCTTCGGCCTTATCGAGATTGGGCTTGTCACTTGCGTCAAGACTGAAAACCACCCCGTATACTCTATCTGTCGAGTTACCAGTATCTTCGATATCGCACTTACCTGAGCCGTCATCACTAGCTTTGTCGAACGTAAGTCTACGGTTCTGAACGAAGCCAGTCCTGAATACCTTAGCGGAGGGTGCTCGGCCCTTTGTCTTGAGGCGTCGAGAAAGCATGTTGGAACCATAAGCGAAGTAGTACATGGTCTCGTTTGTCCCCATGTGTCGATCCTCCTTCATGTCATCTGTCTGGCTAACAGGGCATCGGGCGTTTTCTGATGACCGTGGCCTGGTCACCCGATGCGATCGCCTTTCTCTCTATTGCACTTCTCGCAGAGCAGCTCTATGTTGCGGGATGTATTGCTCCCACCCTTGGATATCGGCACAATATGGTCGTATTCCAACATCTCCCTACCACCGCAGGAGGCACACTTCCCCCCATCCCTACGCCAAACCTCGATCCGAACTTGCTCCGGAATCCGTTCTCGTTGCCCCAATCCTTCCTGCGTCTTACCCGGCTTGGAGAGACGCTTCAACTTCTCGAATCTTTCTCCTTCTCTGTTACAGTATTCTAGAATCAGCAGTCGGCATTGCTCCCCGCTGTAACTATCACGGCTCTTTCCAGTGATTTCATAGACGTCCCCCTTGAAGATCCACAATCGCATCCCCCGACTGCCCTCGTGACAACTCCAGAAATTCAAGTCTGGCAAGGGCACAGGTTGAAGCGCTGAGTTACGACTCGCTTGGCATGCAGCCTGGGAAAAAGACTCGGCCGTCCAACCAAACGCTTTCTTGCGGATAACTTCACCATTCCGGGCCAGCCATGCCCCAAGTTCCCCGAGGTTTCTTACTGACATAGCAATTCCAAAAAGCACGACTCGCTTAACAGTTCGAGTTGAGTGTGCTGTGGCCAGAATTCCTCTTGTGCTGCCACAACGGCTGCGCGAATCCTACGATACAGTCCGCGCGGATGTCAACCGCTAGACGTGTCAGCCCAAGTCCGGCCGTCTGCCAGAGCGGCGGCAATGCGCGCTTGGTCTGCCTGAGGGCAAAGCCTTGTTGATTGAAGACTGAACGTGGGGTGTGCCATAATGGAAAGTTATCCGGAGGGCTGGGCTATGCTGTGTAGAGGAATCAGGGGAGCCACCGTGGCGGCGGCCAACACGAAAGAGGAGATTCTGTCTGCCACTCAGGATCTGCTGCGCAAGATGCTCGCGGCGAACTACGTGGACAAGCAGTCCGTGGCCTGCATGTTCTTCACCACCACCCCCGATCTCAACGCCGAGTTCCCGGCGCTGGCCGCCCGCCAGATGGGCTGGACGGACACGGCTCTGATGTGCAACCAGGAGATCGCCGTCCCGGGGAGCCTGGAGAAATGCATCCGGATTCTGGTGTTGTTCAATACGGAGAAGAGGGCCGAAGACATCAGGCACATGTACATCAATGGCGCTGAAGTGCTGAGGAACGCTCCGCAGGACCGAGGGAAGCAGACATGATCGTGGTAATGAAGACGGGTTCCCAGGACAAAGAGATCGCCGTCGTCATGGATCGCCTGCACAGCCTGGGCCTGCAGGGGCACCTGTCCAAAGGCGTGGAGCGGACAGTCATCGGCGTAGTCGGCGTTACGTCGGCCATGCCTGACCTGCGCGAAAGGCTGGAACTCGTTCCCGGTGTCGCGGAGGTGGTGCCCATCACCAAACCGTTCAAACTGTCCAGCCGGGAGTTCAAGCCCGAAGACACGGTGATAGACGTTGGCGGCGTGAAAATTGGCGGCCAGGAACTGGTGGTCATGGCTGGCCCCTGTGCCGCGGAGACGCGGGAGCAGGTGATGAGCACGGCGCGGGCGGTCAAGGCCGCCGGAGCCAGGATACTGCGCGGTGGCGCTTTCAAGCCCAGCACTTCCCCCTATTCGTTTCGTGGTTTGGGCGAAGAAGGACTGAAGCTGCTGGCCGAGGCCAAAGAAGAGACTGGGCTGCCGCTGATTACCGAGGTGCTGACGCCGCAGGATGTGGAACTGGTGATCAAGTATGCTGACATCCTGCAAGTTGGCGCTCGGAACATGCAGAATTTCGTTCTTCTCGATGAGGTGGGACGGGCCAACATGCCGGTGATGCTCAAGAGGGGTTTGTCAGCTACCATCCAGGAATGGCTGCTGGCAGCAGAATACATACTGGCGCAGGGGAACCGCCAACTGATACTTTGTGAAAGAGGCATCAGGACCTTCGAGACGTACACCCGCAATACCATGGACGTCAGTGCCATTCCCATTGTGCACAAGGAAACCCATCTTCCCATCATCGCTGACCCCAGCCATGGCACTGGGAAGTGGGAACTGGTGCTGCCGATGGCTCTGGCCTCTGTGGCTGCCGGGGCCGATGGGCTGATGATCGAGGTTCACCCCACTCCGGACACGGCGCTCAAGGATGGTGCTCAGTCCCTCACCTTTGAGCACTTTGGGGAACTGATGAAACGCGTGATTCCGGTGGCTGAGGCGGTGGGGCGAACCGTGGCCAAAAACAGGTAGAAAAGCGCATGAAGGTCGAGGAGGAGCTAAAGGAATTCACGCCCCAGCGTGAAACTGTGCTCACCATCGGCGTCTTCGACGGAGTTCACATAGGCCACCGGCGCCTCATGGACTATCTCAAGAGGCAGGCGCTGGCCCAGGATCGCCTTCCCGGCGTGGTTACCTTCCGCAGCCACCCGCAGCACATCATGTCGCCGAAGACTCCGTTGTACCGGCTGGTGACTCTGGATGAGAGAATCAGGCTGATCAAGGAGATGGGCATTGAACTGGTGGTGCCTCTTTCCTTCAACCTGGAGTTGACCCAAGTACCGGCTCGCGATTTTGTCGGTCTGCTGCAGAAATACCTCAAGATGCGGGGACTGATCGTTGGTCCCGATTTCGCGCTGGGGAAGGGGAGGGAGGGGGACGCTATTGCCTTACGCAAGATGGGCAATGAGATGGACTTCTGGGTGGAGGTGTTTGCACCCCAGATGATAGATGGCGAGGTGGTAAGTAGCACGGTCATTCGTCAGGCCCTTTCCGGCGGTGATGTGAAGAAAGTCACGCGCTTGCTGGGGAGACCGTTCGTGTTGCATGGCCGGATTGTCCACGGCGAGGAGCGGGGCAAAGAGCTGGGTTTCCCGACGGCCAACCTGACGTTTTCGAGAGGCCAGGCGTTGCCCGAAGATGGCGTGTATGTCACCAAGGCTTATCTTGGAGGGCTGCCTTATCCTTCGGTGACCAACATAGGCAGAAGGCCGACTTTCGGCGATAACAAGCGGACGGTAGAGGTCTATCTTATTGGTTTCAGCGGCGAGATTTACGGCGAGGATCTTAGGATCGAGCTGGTGGATCGTCTGCGGGACGAGAAGCGTTTCTCCAGTCCGGAAGAACTGAAGGCCCAGATAGGCCAGGATGTGGAAAGGGCGACGTCGATGTTGAAGCAGGTGGCACAGTGACGGCGAAGTGGCCGGCCTCGCTGCTCAAGCGGGGTGTGGCGGAGGTCATCATTGAGCAGGAGATGGTGAAGCTCCTGGAGTCCGGCAGGCCGCTGCGGTTGAAGCAGGGGTTTGATCCCAGCCGCCCCGATATCCACCTGGGGCATGTCGTCGGTCTGAGGAAACTGCGCGAGTTCCAGGAGATGGGCCACCAGGTCATACTCATAGTTGGCGACTGGACGGCCCAGATCGGCGATCCCAGCGGCCAGTCGATCACCAGACCCATGCTCACGGCAGAGGAAGTCAATCTCAATGCCGAGAGCTACATGCAGCAGTTCTTCAAGGTGGTGGACGAGGGCAAGACCGAGGTCAGGCGGCAGAGCGAATGGTTCGGCGAGTTCACTTTGGCCGACATCATCAAACTGACCAGCAAGTTCACCGTGGCTCAGTTCCTGGCCCGGGAGGACTTCAGGAAACGCTACGACACCAACCAGCCCATTGCCATCACCGAGCTTCTCTATCCACTGCTGCAGGCCTATGACTCGCTGGCTATCAACGCCGACGTGGAGTTCGGCGGCATCGACCAGAAATTCAACTGCCTGGTGGGGCGCGACCTTCAGGGCATGATGGGGGAGCGCCAGCAGCAGGTGTTCCTGATGCCGCTGCTGGTGGGCACGGACGGTGTTCAGAAGATGAGCAAGAGCCTGGGGAACTACATTGCAGTGGACGAACCGCCGTATGACATGTACGGCAAGGTAATGTCTATTAAGGATCCACTGATCATGCCATACTTCGAGCTACTGACAGACGTCCCTGATCAAGATCTGGTGGAGATGAAGTTGCAGCTTGATTCGCAGTTGGTCCACCCAATGGAACTCAAGAAGCGCTTGGCACGAGACATCGTGACGCAGTTCCATGGCGCCGAGGAAGCACGGAAGGCCGACGAGCGTTTTGCCAGTGTTCGTCAGAGGAGAGAGATACCGAAGGAGTTCCAGGAAAAGGCAACTCTCAAGATCGGGGTTAAGGTCAATGCTTCTGTTGTGGTGCAAAGAGGTATCGCGCGAAGAATAGTTGAAGCTGGCCTCGCTGAGAGTGTTTCTGAGGCGCAGAGGCTGATAGCCCAAGGCGCTGTGTCAATCGATGGTCAGAAGCTGACCTCCACGCATGCCGAGTTGAAGGATGGCAGCATCATTAAGGTCGGCAAGAGAGGCTTCATCAAGATAATCGACGCGAACAAGATGACTTGGGAAGTCGCCAAGGCTTAGGTTCGCAGCGGAAGTTGGAAAGCGGCGGTTCTGTAGTATTACCGAAGGCCACTTCCTTATGCTTTATTTAGATGATAAGTGGACAGCTTTCGCTCCCCTGCGGCGTTCAGGCTGCCACATCGCATACCGCTAAACAGTGTCGTATAATGGTAGGCATGAACGCTGGCAGTGGTCGTGGCTGAACCCGATGGCCAGTCTTCTATAGTTCGACTGGAAGAGAAGGCAGGCCAATGGCCTGCCTTATTATTACTGCTGAAGATGGAGGCAAAGGATGCAACTACGTATTCCAGGACCCACGCCATGCCCAGAGGAAGTGCTTCGGGCGCAATCCAAGCAGATGATCAACCATCGGGGGAAGGAATTCGGCGTTCTGATCCGCAAGATCACGGAGCAACTCAAGCGCTGTTTCCAGACGAAGGGCGATGTTCTGGTTCTGACGGGTTCCGGTACGGGCGGCCTGGAAGCTGCCGTCGTCAATACTCTCTCGCCTGGCGACAAGGTGCTCTGCGTCTCCATCGGCTACTTCGGCGACCGCTTCGCTGACATCGCCAAAGCCTACGGTGCTGATGTGAAGAAACTGTCGTACGACTGGGGCCTTCCGGCTGATCCTGATGCTGTGCGCCAGGCTCTCAAGGAGGATGCGACGATCAAGGCCGTGATGGTCACCCACAATGAGACTTCTACGGGTGTCACCAATGACATCAAATCGATCGCCGGTGTGGCCAAGGAGTTCGACAAGCTGATCCTGGTTGACGGTGTCAGCAGCGTTAGCTCCATCGATCTTCCGGTGGATGCCTGGCAGTGCGACGTAGTGGTCACCGGCTCGCAGAAGGGCTGGATGACCCCGCCCGGCATGGCCATGGTGAGCATGAGCCAGAAGGCGTGGCAGGCGTACGACAAGGCCAAGATGCCAAAGGTCTACTGGGACCTGGGCCGGGCACGGAAGATCTTCGACGAGAAGGGGCAGACGCCCTGGACGCCGGCGGTTTCGACGCTCTATGCGCTGGACGTTGGGCTCGACCTGATCGAGAAAGAAGGGCTGCACAACGTCTTCATCCGCCACGCGCGCGTGGCTAAGGCAGCCAGAGAGGGCGCCAAATCTCTGGGGCTGACGCTTTTCCCTAAGGAGTCTCATGCCTCCAACACCGTGACGGCCATCAATGTGCCGCCGGGCGTAGATGGCAAGAAACTCCTGCAGATACTGCGCGAGGAGTACGGCGTCGTGCTTTCGGGAGGTCAGCAGAAGCTGGAAGGCAAGATTATCCGCATCGGTCATCTGGGCTGGGTGAACGAGGCTGACATGACCGCGGTCATCTCTGCTCTGAAGAAGGCTCTGCCTGAGGCGAAGGTTTAAGCCTGGGTTCGTTGGGCCGTGAGGATAATGCAGGGCAGATCTCTTCCTTTTGGGCGGACTCTGTCCTCCTTTGCCTCTGAGAGGCATGGCTACCCAGACAGTGGGCAGCCATAGGGGGTTGCCCCTACATCTGCATTCCTGTCGGGGCGTGCATAGGGGCGAAGCCCCTCTGCGTTCTTTCTATTCCCCCAAGAGTGGGGGACAAAGGGGGTTGAAACAACTCCCATCAGATTCTAGAATGTTGACTTGACTCAGGTCCAGGTAACTTGGTCAGAAGAGGTGAGGTCATATGAAGGTGCTGGTTGCCGATCCCATCGCCCCTGAGGGCATCGAAATTCTCAAGAAGCACGCTGAGGTTGACGTGAAGACGGGCTTGAAGCCCGAGGATCTCATCTCCATCATCGGTGAATATGAAGGGCTGATGGTGCGCAGTGAGACCAAGGTCACGGCGAAGGTTATTGAAGCCGGCAAGAAGCTTCAGGTGATTGCCCGCGCCGGCGTGGGGATCGACAACATCGATGTCGAAGCGGCCACGCAGAGAGGCATTGTGGTGGTCAACGCCCCCACCGCCAACACCATGGCGGCGGCGGAACACAGCGTAGCCCTGATGCTGGCTCTGGCCAGACATATTCCTCAAGCCCACGACAGCCTCAAGAGCGGCGCGTGGAAACGCCAGAACTTCGTGGGAGTGGAGGTGCGGAACAAGACCCTGGGGATCGTTGGCCTGGGCAATGTGGGATCAGAGGTGGCCCGCCGGGTTCAGGGATTCCAGATGAGAGTCCTGGGGTATGACCCGTACGTCTCTCCTGAACACGCCCGCAACCTGCGGGTGGAGCTTGTCCCCCTGGACCAGATCATCAGGGAGGCGGACTTCATCACATTGCATCTGCCGTTGACGCCACAGTCCAAGAACATGATCGGGGCGAAGGAACTGTCCCTGATGAAACCCACCGTCAGGATTATCAACTGCGCCCGGGGCGGGCTGATTGACGAACAGGCCCTGGACCAGGCCCTCAGAGATGGCAAGGTCGCCGGGGCCGCTCTGGATGTCTTTGCTCAGGAGCCGCCTAAAGACAGCCCGCTGCTCAATAACGAGAGAGTGATTGTCACGCCGCACCTGGGGGCATCAACGCAAGAGGCGCAGGCCAACGTGGCTATCGACGCTGCCGAGCAGATAATCTCGGTGCTTAATGGGCAGCCGGTCAGGTATGCGGTGAATGCGCCGCTCATCTCGGCGGAGATGATGCCCATCCTGGCGCCTTATGTGAGGGTGGCGACCGCTGTAGGCCGGATGATTGCCCAGCTTGGTGAGGGGCAGATGAGCAGCATCGATATCGGATATGAGGGCGAGATATCCAAGTACGACCTGACGGCGGTGAAGGCGGCTGTGATTGGTGGATTGCTGCAGGAGATAAGCGAGGAACGCATCAACGTGGTCAATGCCAACCTGGTGGCGAAGCGGCGGGGGCTGCGAGTCACCGAGCACAAAGACAGCGCTTGTGAGAACTACACCAGTCTGATCACGGTGGCGGTGACCACCAGCGCGGGGGTGGCGACTTGTGCCGGGACAGTGATGCGCGGCGAACTGCATATCGTCAGGGTCAATGACTACTGGATAGACATAGTCCCCAAGGGTGGCTATTTCTTGTTCAGCGACCACCGCGATCGCCCCGGAATCATTGGAGCGGTGGGCAACGTGACCGGCAGCTCTGACATCAACGTCAGCTCGATGCAATTGGCCCGGCTGAAGCCCCGGGGCCAGGCGCTGATGGTGCTGGAGTTGGATGAGACTCTGAACGAGGCCCAGATCAAGCAGATACTGGCTATCCCGGATATCTACACGGCCAAGCTGGTGAAGCTGTAGTTTTGCCTTCAACCCCCTGACCCCCAATCATGGGGGGATAGTATGAAGAGACTGAGGGACACCCTCAGTCTCCCGGCAGGAAGCATCCTGCACCTCACTTCCCCCGCACTGTTGGGGATAGAAGAAAGAGAACCGGGGGACACCCCCAAACCCTCGGTCCGCCTCAGGCGGACACTCTCTTCTGTCATTCCCGCGGAAGCGGGAATCCATTTCTCTCCTCGGAGGGCCACGCTTTGTCGTGGCTGCGAAACCCAGAGAAGTGTAGTGGACTAGTGCCCACTACAGCTGTCTCCGTGACCTTGTTTCAACCCCCTTGATCCCCCAATCATGGGGGATCATTAGAAACGCAGAGGGGCTTCGCCCCTCTGCACGCCCCCAGCGCGGCAATGTACGGACGTATTCTGCAGCGTTGTAGGGCTGGTAGAGCGATGTGAAACCCGCTTCGCAGTCGAAGCCAATGTCAGCCCAGGAACCGTCGGCAGGGGCTTTCCCTCCTTTGCCCTCTAAAGGTGGTCTGGCTCAGCCAGATACTGCCAGTTCTATGGCCCTGTAGATGAAGTAAGCCCCGAACCCGACCAGCGTGAGACCGCAAACCATTGATATCCCGCGTTGAACCGCAGGCGTCAAGAACCGCCTCAAGAAGAACACAAAAGAGCTGATGAAGAGAAGCCAGGCGGCATCGAACAGCCAGTGGATGCCGCCAGTGACCGCTACCCAGCCGCCGCCGAAGGCCTTGGTACCCGCCACGATGGTGACTCCCACAGTGGCCCACCACAGAAAGAAGTAAGGGCTGGCCGTCGTGGTCGCTACTCCGGCCATTATGGCGTTCTTGTGCGTGCTATCGAACTTTACATCCACTGCCATCGGTTGCGCCTTGAACACCCCCGCCGCCAGCCAAATCAGGAGCAACCCTCCAGCCAGTCCCAAACCGATCTGAACGCCGTCGCTTTTCAGAAACCCGGAAACGCCGAAGTAGATGATCGCCATCAAGGGCAGCTCGATGATGGCATGGCCAACGGCCACCATAAGACCGGACCACTTACTCTGTGTTCCCTTTGAGATGACGACGGCAGTGACCGGCCCGGGCATCATTACGCCGCTGGCCGATATGCCTATGACCCACAGCAGGAACAGCGGCAGAGTCGATGGAGCAGTCGTGTCCATAGTTGGAACTCGAAATCTATTGTTGCTGAGGGGGTACGCCCCCGATCTAGATGGACCGCCCGACCGACTCCGCCACAGGCTTCAGCTCTCTCATCAGCCTGGCGAAGTCCGAAGGGGTAAGGGATTGAAGGCCGTCCACCAATGCTTCCTTCGGGTTCGGGTGCACTTCGATCAGCAGCCCGTCGGCCCCGGCCGCCACGGCGGCCTTGGCCAGGGCGGGCACGTAGCAGTAGTGTCCCGCAGCATGGCTCGGATCCACAATTACCGGCAGGTGGCTGAATCTCTTCAGCACTGGTATGGAACAGATATCCAGCGAGAACCGGGTGCTGTCCTCGAAGGTCCGAATCCCCCGTTCGCACAAGATGACCTGGTTGTTTCCTTCCGCCAGCAAATAGTCGGCGGCGGTCAGCCATTCCGTGACGGTGCAAGAGAAACCTCTCTTGAGGATGACCGGATGCTTGCTCTTGCCGATCTTGGTCAGCAGGGCATAGTTCTGCATATTGCGGGCGCCCACCTGAAGGATATCGGCGTACTTGGAAACCAGGCCCACGACACGGGGCTCGACCACCTCGGTGACTATCGGCAGCCCGACTTGCATCTTGGCTCGCGCCAGAAGCTCCAGGCCGGCCTTCTCCAGTCCCTGGAAGCTGAAGGGGGACGTCCTCGGTTTGAAGGCGCCGCCGCGCAGGATGGAAGCCCCTGATTTCTTTATGATCTTGGCGGCGTCCAGGAGCTGCTGTTCGTTCTCCACAGCGCATGGCCCGGCCATCACCACAATGCGCTTGCCACCGATATCGACTCCGTCGACAGAGACGATGCTGTTCTTGGGTTTGAACTCCCGTGAAGCCAGCTTGTAGGGCTTCATGATGCGCGAGACCCGTTCCACTCCGGGCAGCACGCCGAAGAGATCGGTGGACAACTGGCCTGTGTTGCTTCCCAGGATGGCCACCACCGTCTTGTCGGTACCCTGGTTCAACTGGACGTCCAGGTTCAGCGACCTGGCTCGTTCCACTACGCCATCGATTTCTCTCTGGGTGGCGCGGGTTCTCATCTCGACTATCATGTCTGGTACTCCATCTTCCGGTGATTGCGCTCACGCTGTCTGAGGCTGTGCGGTTCTGACCGCTCCAGCTAGGTCATGAGCCAGCTTGGTCACCATCATAGCACGACCCATCGTGAATGACCAAGCGCGAATCACATATGCATGGTTGCAGAGGCGAGAGGTCTTTCCTGGAACGGCACTCACGTGGAGTCTGGAGGCTCCCTGCCCTCTATGCTCGTGGCAGAGGCTGTTCTGTCTGAACCACTATCGTGTGAGCCAGCATGTCCAGAGGCCTTTGCTTCTTCACTGATTGCCAGATGAATACGGGCGCCACCACGCTATAGAACAGGAGGAATGCCACTAGAAGGCGGCTGAGTACGTCGGCGGTATTGGGATCGGCCGGAAGAACCAGGCCCGCGAGAACGTCAAAGCGCCTGAGGTTTCTCACCAGTGCTTCCTTGAGAGGCAACCTGTCCTCGCGTTCGCTTCTGACCCTTATCTTGAACAGCCGCTTGCCTATGGTCTGGCCCTTTCTGTGCTCGAAGTAAACGAAGTACAGGTATCTCAAGGCGGCTGCGGCCACGAAGAGAGCCAGCGGCCAGGCCCCGCCGGTCTCAGAAATCTGGAGTATGAGGGCGGGCACGAACAAGACCAGGGTAATCATCTCGTCGAGGGTGACTGCCGCGAACCTCTGCCACAGATAAGCATATCTGGATTGGTCGGCTGCTTGGCTTGTAGGTTGCATCAGCTCAAGTCTCAGTTGGCTCTACGGTCAAAGAACATGTTACGCTTCTTGCCTCAGGCCCTGCAAGGATATCCAAGAGGTGTCAGGCAGGTTGAACTTGCCATGGGTTGAGTCGCTGGCTAGAGGAGCGCCCGGACCTCTATGTGGGAGTGATCTGGTATTTCCCCAGGATTACCGCATTCTTGTCATCGAAGAACAGCCTCTTCATATCGGAGATAGGCCGGTGCCACAGCTTGTTGAGCATGACCTCCAGAGTCTCGGTGTCCAGGATCATCTGCTCTTTCATGTCTATGAAATGACTCTGCAGTCTGTTGGGGTCCTCAGCAGCCGCGAAGACGCTGGGCCACTTTCGGTAGTCCTGTATATGCTCCTTCCGGGGAACCAGCACCATCTCGCCGACAACTATGACCCGGCCTATCTGGATGTTGCGCACAATCGCGTCCCGGTACTCCCGAACCTTCCTGGTGTGCAGCTTGTACTCTCTCCAGTCATCAGCGCCTCCGAAGTATTCGTCCAGAACGCCCTGTCTGGCGGGAAGCGCCATCGCCGCGAGGCCGGTCTTCCCAGGCTGACTCTCGTACCGATCCTCGGCCAATGTCTGGGAATCCTCTCTCTTCGCCAGTTGCGAAACCCCGGCTCTCCCCCCCGTGCACTCGAGGGCCAGAAGATAAGCTCCCAGCAAGAAGTCCTCCGCCAGGTCGCAAGCCGCCGCCAAATGGGAGTAGAAATCCTCGAAGGACGATAGCCTGGGATTCATCACGTGGTCATATCCACAGACCAGATGCATGAACATGGAGTAGTGAAGGGAAGCCAAATCCAGGATGTCTTCGGAGACGTGCTCTCTGGGGAGGGTTCTCTTGCGTTGGTCCGTGACATTGGCCTCCATTCTCTTGGTAATGGGGACCACGAAGTGTCTCCAGTAATCCTCGCAATTGGGGAACCTGTCTTTGAGCAAAGGCCAGTATGACTTCTCATAGTAGTCACCATCATTGGCAAAATACGTCTTCTTGATGGCCTCTATGGCACTACCCAGTGTGACTATGTATTCCACTTCTTCCGGCCTCCCTCAGTCTGTAGCTGGATTCTGCGTGATTCCGCCGAGCGGGCGGTCCTGCGAGTGGCTTGGCACTGTTGATCACTACTGTAGAGACTCTAGCATGTGCGGCCTGAAGTATTCAACCCCGTTGGCAACAGAAGAGGATCGAATGCGGAGACTTCCGGTCTCTGATCGCTCCCTCACGGCAGGTTCGGTGGGCCTTTCTTGCCATTGGCCGCAGCGCGCGAGTACAATTCTATCCAGCATCATGTCACTCGACGCCATCTTCAATCCACGCTCCATAGCGGTTGTAGGTGCCACGGATAGTCCCGTTGCTGCTCCCGGTGCCCCGGCCCTTTCCTTCAATGCCCATACCCAGATATTCCTCTACACGCTGATTGACTGGGGCTACCCGGGCCGGATCTATCCCGTCAACACCAAAGGCGATGAAATCCGTGGATTGAAGGTTTACCGGAGCTTGCGGGACATACCCGGGCCAGTGGACTACGTCATCTGCATCATCCCGGCGGACGCCACGCTCGGTTTGGCTCAGGACTGTGTGGCCAAGGGCGTGAAGGGGCTTCATCTTTACACCGCTGGTTTTGCCGAGACCGGTTTGGCGGACAAGAGTGCGCTCCAAGCCGACCTGGTCAGGGTGGCTCGCAGCGGCGGAGTCCGCATGATTGGCCCCAATTGCATGGGCATCTACTGCCCCAAGATGGGCATGACCTACGGGCCTAACTTCCCCAGGGAACCAGGGAATGTGGCTTTCATCTCGCAGAGCGGCAGTTACACACTGTTGCTGGTTCGCGCGGCGGCAGCGCGGGGGCTGCGTTTCAGCAAGGTGGTGAGCTACGGCAACGCCAGCGACCTGGACGAGATCGACCTCCTGGACTACCTGGCCGATGATCCCGAGACGGAGATCATAGGGGCCTATCTGGAGGGTGCCAAGGATGGACCGGGGCTGGCCAAGGTGCTGACGAAGGCGGCGTCCAGGAAGCCGACGATCATCATCAAGAGGGGCAGCACAGAGGCGGGCAAGAGAGGGGCCAGCACCCACACCGGAGCCCTGGCAGGGGACGATTCTGTTTGGGACAGCATGCTCAGGCAGGCGGGCGCTATCCGCGTGGAAGACTTCGAGGAGATGGCCGATTTGATGACGACTTTTGCCTTCCTCCCTCAGCCACGGGGCCGGAAGGCGGTGCTCTTTGGGGTGGGTGGTGGGGCCGGGGTGCGGGCGTCCGACGAATGTGAGGCCGGCGGTCTGGTCCTGCCTCCAATCCCGGAGAAGCTCAGGGCGGAACTGGCACGCTCACTGACAACAGCGGGCACCATGCTCATGAATCCGGTGGACCCGGGACACTATGCGCGGGATTGGACGGACATGATGCACCGGCTGGACAAGTGGGAAGATGTGGACATGCTTTTGTGGCAGATTGCCCCTGACATCGAGGCTTTGCAGGCTGATGTCATCCTCCAATACATTCACGAGATGAGGCGGCACACGCTTCGGACATTCAACAGCCTGAGCAAGCCCAAGGCTGTGATCGTGCATGCGGTGGAAAGCGACATCGGCCTTCAGGCCCTGATAGATACGCGGAAGATGTGCGCGGAAAGCAAGGTGGCTTTCTATCCTTCAATATACCGGGCAGCCCGTGCCATAAGCCGGTATATGGACTACTGCGAACGGCACGGACGCGAGACTCCCGGCAACTAGGCCCTTGAATCTCGGCGGATCTTTGAGCAGGCTACCTCAAGGACTCTCTTCTTCAACCCCCTGACCCCCAAAAACCCCTCAGTCCCCCTTTGCCAAAGGGGGATTCAGGGGGATTTCGGAGAATCGAGGGTCACCCTCAAACTCCCGACAGCATCCTGCTGCACCTCTTTGCCCCTGCTCTTGCGGATTGCAGGATTGGGGGACACCCCTCATCCTGAGGCGAGTCTACGACCAGACCCCCGGCAGGAAGAATCCTGCACCTCTATGCCAGTCTTGGCGTATCAGCAGTGAGTTGGAGAGGCCTGGCAGGGACTAATACCTTGCACCATCTTGGCCAAGGTGGAGTCCGAGGCTTTCAAGAACAAAGAGAAGCGGGTCGGTGTTTTGCCGACCCGCCATCTTTACCCCTTGGCCACTCGTCTCTAGCGTTAGTCCTTGAGGTAGGTATCAATGTACTTGGTGACGTAGGCCGGCGGTTTCCACCACTTCTTGGCGCCCATGTCCTCCACAATGGCATCACTCGCGATGTAAGATGGGCCTCCTGTCACCATGCCGCCGGGATAGGTTGAGGCGCCGCAGACATAGAGGCCGGCTATGGGCGTCCTGGTGCTGGAGCACGACTGATCCGGGCGGTTGTTGCCCATCTGCAATATGTTGTAGTCACCGTGCTTTATCCCTCCCCGCACCATGCAGGGGATTCTTCTCTCGATGTCCACCGGTGACTCGCTGGAGTGGGCGATGATGTCCTTTCTGGTGAACCCCTTCAGGTGGCTCAACCACAGCTCCAACACCTTGTGTTCGATGTCTCTCTTCTTCTTCTCCCAGTTCTCAGCCTTGCCGTCCAGGTCGTAAGGAGCCGGGAACTGGAACTTGGACACATGGTGGCCCGGTATGTCCACCAGCGTTGGATCATACAGAGTCTCGCAGGTAGCGTGACCTCCGATGTGATCCAGCTTTCCGGCGCGGACACTGGTGAAGAACTTCATCACGTCGTCTTCATTCTCGAAGCCCATGATGTTCATGAGGGATTGGTTGATGCCCGGCTCATCCACGTCGTAGACCAGAGGCTTCTCGGTAGCGATGTGCATGGTCCACAGGCTCCACTTGTCAGGCTTCCAGGAGTTGCAGCGCTCTGTGAGAGTGGCGGGAATGTTCTTCTCTCCCACCAGCTTGATGAAAGTGGTGTGCGGATCGAGGGTAGAGACCACTGCCTTGCACTTCACCGCAGTCCCGTCCCACAGCTCCACCCCGCTGGCCTTCCCGCCCTCCACGTTTATCTTGACGACCTCGGCGTTCTCCAGTATGAGCCCGCCGTTCATGATGACGTCTTTGCCGAACAGGCTGGCCAGCTTGTGGGAGCCGCCGTAGCACTGCTGCTTGTGCATGGCCCTGTTTATCATCAAGGGGAACAGGAAGGCCCCGGTCTCCGTCGGGTCGAGGCCCCACATGCAGGCGGCGTAGAGGAAGACCGCCCTCACCTTGGGGTGCTTGAAAGTCTCGGTTACCAGGTCGTAGGGAGATTTCTCCATCATCTCCAGGAACTCCTGCCCCAGCTTGGTCTTCTGGGTCTTGACGACCAGATCCAGCGATGGCAGAGGCGGCACGTACGTTCCAGGAGCCAGAATCTCGTCCATCATCTTGTCGATCTTCTTGATCCAGCCGTAGAAAGTCCGGGCGTCGTCCATTGACCACTTCAATATGGAGTCGTAGGTGTCCTCCGCCATGCGGTGCAGCAGTATCGACTTCTTGTCCTTGAAGAGCATGCCTGCCTGGGCATTGGGGTAGATCCAGAGGAGACCTCTCTCCTTGAAGTCGAAGTCCTTGTACATCGGCATGTATTCCACCATCAGGTGGTATATGGCATGGGTGTTGGCATAGTGGCAGGGATACAGGATTTCCTCGGTGGCCAGGCCACCGCCTATCTCGCCACGCCTCTCCAGCAGGATGACCTTCAGCCCGGCCTTGGCCAGGTAGCCCGCCGTAATCAGGCCGTTCGGTCCGGCGCCGATCACCGCCACGTCGCATTCCAGCTTGTTCGGCATCACCGGATGAACAATCTTGCCGTAATCGCCTTCATTCTTGTAGGGGAAACGTGATTGCATCAGACTGCCTCCTTCCTCGTATTGTCCACCCTAGACCTCACCACTCTTCACCTGTTTATCGGAGACGTAGTACGGTGAGGGATACCACCAGTTGCCCGGCTTCAGGTTCAGGTCCTCTATGAGGAGATGCATCAGGTTATACGGTACTGCCATCAGCGCCAGGCCGCCGGGATAGGAGGTTTGGCTACCCAGGTACAGCTTGTTGATGGGAGTGCGGTAACGCCCGCATTCCGGCAACGGCCGGCGATCGTACCACTGATCGTCGCACACCCGGATTCCTTCCCAGTTGCCGCCCACGAAGCCCATGTTCCTGAAGGAGGAATCCAGCGGTGACATGGCGAATTTGGCTACGATGTTGTCGTCGCCCATGTTGGTGCAGTACTGGCGGTACATGTTCAGGACCAGTTCCACCATCTCCTCTTTGTGCTTGTTGTAGTTCTCGATCCCGTCTACGAAGTATTCCGGAACCGGCACCGGGAAGAAGTTGTAGATGACATGGTAGCCGGGAGGGCACCGAGTCGGGTCATAGATACTCGAGCGCACAGAGCGCAGCACGAACCCATCCTTGCCCAGAACCGGGAAGCGGCGCTCCGCATCCACCACATTCCGGTGCCTGTCCATCTCCTCCATGCTTTCAATGGGGAAGATGCATCCCGCAGAGGGATACTTGTCCATGAACTCACCGGCTTTGCCCTTGAAGCGCGGCAGCTCTCTGACGACCAGGTCCAGCTTAAACAGGCTGCCCCCGCTCAGATTGATATCCAGTACCTTCTGATAGAAGCCCGCATCCATGTGTTTCTTGGGTACCAGCTTCAGGAACGTCTCCTTCACGTGGACATCGCTGATCACCGCCTTGTCCGCCCAGATCACTTTGTTGGCCGGAGGTGAGGATTCGGTGAGCCTGACGCCCTTGGCCTCGCCGTTCTCGATGATGATCTCTTCCACCTTGGAATTGGTGTAGAACTTGGCCCCGTTTGCCAGGGCGCAGCGCATGGTGGCGTGAGCGTAAGAGTGCATGCCGCCCAGGAAGACCCCGGAGGCGTACATGATAAGGAAGGTGATGGCCGCGCCGACCATGCCCAAACCCTTGGTAATGTATTCGGGACCACTGTCCCAGGCAGCATCACAGATGCCCACCTTCTGGGCGTCTTCCTTGCACAGGATGTTGGCGATATCCCAGGTGGACATCTCCAGCCAGCTGTCGTCATATATCTGGCCCAGGAGGGGGACTTTCTTGATGGCCTTCACCCAGGGTAGGTCCTTGGGCTCCCGGCTGTAACCCTCCGGCAGCGGTGGGGTCCAGTAGATGGACCGGAGCCATTCGCGGCACTCCGGTGCCTCCAGTATAGAATAGATGGCCTCAGTCTGGGCGGCCACATCCTCGCCCCACATCAGCATCGATTCGCGGACCACCTTCTTGTTCCAGCGGCCGCCGGAAGTGACGCGCTTGCAGTCAGAGCTTATGGCCGTGCCCCAAACGTCGCACGGAACCATCCTCAGCCCGAACTTGTGCAACTCCAGTTGCTCCCAGGCCGGCGAGGCGCCGGCGTAGTTGTAGGCTGCGTGAGGCTCGATCCTGAAGCCGGGTATGGGCTCGATGGTTTCGCAACCGCCCCCGATCTCCGTTCTCGCCTCCACCACGCAGACCTTCACGCCGCACTTGGCCAGATACGCGGCTATCCCCAGTCCATTCGGACCGCCGCCAACCACCACCACATCGTAGCGATTCTCTTTGCTCATGCCTCTCTCCTCTCTGCCCGATCAACTTGGCAGGTCAATTCGTGGTCGCGCGCTTGCGGGTGAGACGAGCACGCAGCCACGGCAACGCGTGCTCAGTGGTGGATGCGCAGATTCAGCCAACAGCATAGCGCTTGGGTTCCCGGGGCGCAAGAATGAGTGCGGATCGTCTTGTGGCAAGACACCAAGCATCCAGACCTGTAGGCCGCAGATGCAATGCAAATCTCTATGTTCATAAACAGCGCCGGCAATTGAACACCGAGAATCATACCGAGAAAACTGCGCCGCGGCGCTGGACAGAGGGATGGATGTGTCCCTGGACGGACGGCGGGTTTTCATAATGACCGGAAAACAGTCTGGCTGCCCTGACGATTTCGGCGAGGTTGGCGCAGCAACGACATGCGGCGCTCCGGTCGTCCGTCAATGCCCACTCATCACTGGCAAGCTTCGCTTCGCCCCTCTGCAGTTCTAGTAATCCCCCAAGACTGAGGGTCAGGGGGTTGACACGGCTCACTTGAAAGCATTGGTTGCCACGCCTTTGTCCCCTTGGTTTGGAGAATGGCCCGCGATGACGGGCTGAGGAGGCGTCTCTCTGGGCCAACACGCTTCACTCACGCCAATGCGAGGATGGCATCGCAGCGCGTCCCTGGTACTGTACATTGATCCTGTGTGCTGTTGAGTTGATTGTCAACTGCCACTCGCTGGACAGTACAACAGGTCTAGCTGGCACCAGGCCAGCTAGTGAAAATGGTGGCGGCGCGGCTGGCGTAACCTGGCGCCACCACTTTTCAGCCAACTCAGGTTTCTCGCGGCGGACATCGTATGGGGAGAGATGGTTGCCATCCCCGAAAGGCCTATCTCCGCGGCTCGCACCTTCCGTAAGTCATGCTTCCTTTCTACATCCCAGTGGGCCAATGGTACAATAGGCGCTGGTATCGATCCCACTCAATGACAATAATCAAACGTATGGAGCGAAGACAGATGAGAAGCGAGCCTTTCAAGATCAAGGAAGTCAAGAAGATGACGGCGCTCAGGCCGTACGAGCGGTGGAACATCCTGAAGCAGGCGCATTTCAATACGTTCCACGTCTGTTCGGACCATGTGGCCTTTGACATGGTGGCACGGGGCATGTCGGCGTGGTCGCACTTTCAGAAGGCCGGGCTGATGATCGGCGATGAGGCCTATGCCGGCGCCCGAAGCTTCCTGCGGCTGGAAAGCGCCGTCCGGGAGGTCCTGGGCATCGAGCACCTGGTGCCGACGCACAACGGGATCGGCTCGGAGAAGCTGCTGGCCGCCACGATGATTCAACCGGGACAGACGGTCTTGCACAACCGCGGGCGCTGCGAAGGCCTGGTCCTGGCCAACAAGGGAAAGAGTGTTGACGTGAGCGTCAAAGAAGCTGCCAAGTACGGAGAGCCGGAGAGGTTCGGCGGGAATCTCGATGTGGTGAAGCTGGAGCGGCTGCTGAAGAAGCTGGGGAAGGATGGGGTGGCCTACATCCAGATCGATACGTGCCCCGACGCGTGGAACGGCCAGCCTGTGTCGCTGGCCAACTTCGAGGCGGTGAGGCGGTTGGCGAGCGCGTGCTCCGTGGCGCTGGCTATAGACATCTCGGACGTTCTAGAGAACGCCTACTGGATCAGGAAGGTAGAAGCCCCGAAGCAAAGGATATTGGACATCGCCAAGAAGATCATCCAAATGGCCGACATCGTCTTGATGGATGCCAGCCAGGATCCACGATCGGACGTCGGCGGTTTCGTTGCCAGTCCGCATGACGAGTGCTTCGAGAAACTGAGGAACGAGGTAGTCGTTTTTGAGGGTCTGCACACGTACGGCGGCATGTCGGGCCGGGCCATGGAGGTCTTCACCATCGGCGTGGAAGAAATGCGGAAGACGGAGTACACCGAATGGTACCAGGAGCAGGTCGAGGCCCTCTACAACATGATCAAGGCCGAGGGCGTGCCGGTATTCAAGGGCACCAGGGGCATCGCGCTGGATGTGAAGAAGTTCCTGCCGCATATCCCGAGTGAGGAGTCTCCCAAGTTTGTCCTGGCAGCTTCGCTGTATATCCAGGGCGGCATGCGCGGCAAGATAGAAGGGCTGTGGGACTATCACGCAAAAGGCGAGGGGGCACGGCCCCTGATGTTCGAGCTTCCCCGGTGCGCCTACACCATAAACCATCTGAGGGAGGTCGCAGACGTGGTAGTGGCGGTCTACAAGAATCGAGAGGACCTGACTGGCCTTTCGCTGAAGAATGATCCCGAGTTCGTGGACGAGGCCCAATTCGAGCCGCTGAAGCAGCGGCTGTTCGTTTCGTTCCCGCGCGTCGAGCGCTCCGAGAAGCGGATGTACGAGCCGTACAAGATCGCCATTTTCGAGCCGGTGAGGATGGTGGACAAGGCGTACCGCAAGAAAGCCATCGTCGAGGCCGGATACAACACGTTCCTGCTCAAGTCGGAAGACGTCTATCTGGACCTCCTGACCGACAGCGGCACGTCGGCCATGAGCTGCTACCAGTGGGAGGGGATGACCAACACCGGCGACACTCCGTACAGCAGCCGCCATTACCTGAAGATGGTGGAGGAGTTCCGGGAGATCCTGGGCTACAACTACATCATCCCGACCCACCAGGGCCGGGCCGCGGAGCACATCATGTCCCAATGCATGATCAAGCCGGGGCAGATCGTGCCCGGAAACATGTATTTCACCACCACCAAGCTGCATCAGGAGATGGCTGGCGGAGTGTTCGTGGATGTTATTGTGGACGAAGCGCACGATCCGACCAACCCGTTCCCGTGGAAGGGCAACATAGACTTGAAGAAGCTGGAGAGCGAGATTCTGCGCGTTGGCCCGGAGAACGTGGCTTACGTGAGTTTTGAGACCTGCGTGAACATGGCCGGCGGGCAGCCGATATCGATGCAGAACGCCAAGGAAGTGTCGAAGCTGCTTCATAAATACGGCATCCCCAACATGTACGACGCCACCAGATGCGTGGAGAACGCGTACATGATCAAGTGGAAGGACCCGCAGTACAGCGATAAGCCGGTGAAGGAGATACTGCGCGAGCTGTTGAGCTACGGCGACGGCTGCACCATAAGCGCCAAGAAGGACTTCCTGGTCAACATGGGCGGACTGATCGCGTGCAACAGCCCCGACTTGAACCGCGCTTTCCTGAGGATGCTGAGGGTCTGGGAGGGGGATGTGACCAACGGCGGCCTGGACTCCAAGGACATCGAGGCTCTTCATCGGGGCTTGATGGATTCGCTGGACGATGACTATATCAAGATGAGAATTGACCAGACCCAGGAGTTCGGGCGCAAGCTTCAGGAAGCCGGTGTGCCGATTGTGGTGCCTCCCGGCTCACATGCCGTCTTCATCGACGTCAAGCGATTCCTGCCCCATATAGACCAGGAAGAGTATCCGGCGCAGGCTTTGACTGCGGCCATATACATTGAGTCCGGGGTGAGGACGATGGAGCGCGGGAATGTCTCCAAGGGCCGTGACCCTAAGACCGGCCGGAACTACCGGCCGAAGCTGGAACTGGTCCGGTGCACCATCCCGCGCCGGGTCTACACCAATTCCCACATCGACTACGCGGTGGATGGGATAGCGTCGTTGTACCGGAAGCGCGACCGGATCAGCGGGCTGAAGCTGGCCTACGAGCCGAAAGTACTGCGCTTCTTCCAGGGCCGGTTCGAGCCGCTGAAGAAGTGGGACTTCTGATACTTACCTGTTGAGGCTGTGGCTGATCCGGATGGATCGCGGCGGCACATACCGCGGATTGCCAGTGTAGCACCGTCCTATTCAACCACCTTGGTCCCCCACTCTTGGGGGATTATGAGTAATGTGCAGAGGGGCTTCGCTCCTCTGCACGCCCCGTCGTGACGCTGCGCTAGCTTCCCTTGGTCTGCCTCTGGGCGCCGTAGCTTCTCATGCCCCCGGAGATGTTCCTGGCGTTGAAGCCCTTCAGCCGCAGGGCGCGGGCCGCATAGTATGATCTCTGGCCTACGGCGCAGTAAGCCAGGATTTCCCGGTCACGCGGCAGCTCGTTCATCCTTTCCCGAAGGGTATTCAGCGGGATATTGACGGATCCTTCCAGGTGACCCATCTTGAACTCGCCCGGCTCGCGGACATCCAGAATCAACGCCGGCGATCCGATGGCGTCCTTCCAGTGAGCCACCGGCGCATCGCCCCGCACGACGTTGGCGGCGATCATGCCAGCCATATTGACCGGGTCTTTCGCGGTACCGAACTGCGGCGCATAGCACAGTTCAGCTTCCTCCAGATCGAAAACAGTGGAGCCCCGCTGGATAGCCATGGCGATCGCGTCTATCCGCTTCTCGACGCCTTCCTCGCCGACGGCCTGGGCACCGAGGATCCGGCCGTCTTTCGTGGCGAATATCAGCTTGATGGTGATCGGCTTGGCGCCGGGGTAGTAGTTGGCATGGTGGCCGGGATGGAGGAATACCTTCTCATATTGCACCGGCTGGCCGCCGATGCCCCGACGCTGCAGCGTCTTCTCGCTGGCGCCGGTGGCGGCCACGGTGATGTCGAACACCTTGCAGACGGCAGTCCCTTGAACGCCGCGAAACTTGGCGTCGCGCCCCAGGATCACATCTGCCGCAATGCGTCCCTGCCGATTGGCCGGGCCAGCCAGGGGAATGAGGCTCCAGTCGCCGGTGACGAAATCGCGCACCTCAACGGCATCGCCCACTGCCCAGATGCGCTCGTCGCTGGTACGCATATGGTCGTAGACGCGGATGCCGCCCAGTTGTCCAATCTCCAGGCCGGCCTCTCTAGCCAGCGTCGTTTCGGGGCGCACGCCTATGGCCAGCAGCACCATGTCGCAGCTGAAGCTGGCGCCGGATTTGGTGGTTACCGCGATGGTGTGCCCATCCGGGTTCTGTTCGAACTTGGCTACTCCATCGGACAGGTGCAGGGCGACGCCGTTCGCTGCCAGGTGCTCCTGGATGGGGGCGGCTATCTCCGGGTCGATGGGTGGCATCACCTGCGGGAGCATCTCGATAATGGTCACCGAGATGCCCCGCCTCACCAGGTTCTCGGTGGTTTCCAGGCCGATGAATCCACCGCCAACAACCACGGCCTTCTCCACCTTCCGCTCGGTGATCCACTGCTTCATCTGGCGGCTGTCCGGGATCGTCCGCAGGGTGAAGATGCCGGGGAGGTCGATGCCGGGCAGCGGGGGGCGAATCGGAGCTGATCCGGGGGCCAGCACCAGGGCATCGTAGCTCTCTCGATAGACATCGCCTGTCACGACGTTCTTCACTTCGATTTCCTGTTTGGCCCTGTCGATGGCGCGGACTTCAGTCTGCAGCCGGACTTCGATGTTGAACCTCCTCTTGAAGAGCTCCGGCGTGGCCATTAGCAGGCTCCTCTCATCGGTGATCACGTCGCCCACATAGTACGGCAATCCGCAGTTGGCGAAGGAGACATAGGGCCCGCGTTCGAAGATGATGATCTCGGCGTCTTCCGAAAGCCGGCGGGCGCGTGCGGCACAGGATGCCCCTCCCGCTACTCCTCCCACCACCAGAATCCGCGGTCTTCCTGAAAGGTGCTTCTGCTCGTCATTTGGCGTCATCGTGGTGCCTCCCCTCTTTCGTGATCACGTTCCTGTTGCGTCTGCCGAAAAGTATGTTAGCACAAGCGGGCTATTGGAGGCTGGAGTCAACCCCCTGGCCCCCACTCCTACTGAGGCGGATCTTCGAACTTGGGGGTAGAAAGGAAATGCAGAGGGGCTCTGCCCCTCTGCACGCCCCGATAGGTGGCACGGGCGAAGCGAAGCCTGACTGTTGTGATGCGTGGAGATCGCCAACCCCCCTGCCTCAGACGAGTTGCTGCGCCATCTGACTCCTTGTCTCATCACCACTCCCCTTTTGCCAACGGCGGATTCCAGGGAGTTGGAATCCAAGACACTCCTAAACCGCCGGCAAGCTGCTGCTTTGCCTCTGCGAAGCGCTTTTGCTTTGAATCCTTCTGTTATAATGGGGCTCAAGGAGAGTGAACGCAAAATGGGCATATCGAGACCTATGTCTGCGGGGATAGGCGTCTGGGACCTGTTTGGCCCTATTTCCGGAACACGCAAACTGAGACACTACACCGAGGCCGTCGACGCGCTGAAGAACAGCCGGCGGATCAAGGCGGTGATCATCAATGTGGATTCCCCCGGAGGCCTGGCCACCGCCTCGGATTTCCTCTATTGTGCCGTTTCCAGACTCTCGGCTAAGAAGCCCGTGGTGGTCTTTGTCAGCGGCTCATGTGCCTCTGGCGCTTATCTGGCCAGCTGCCCCGCAGCCAAGATCGTCGCTTTGCCTACAGCCGTGATCGGCTCCATAGGCGTTCTCTCTGTCAGGCCGATAGTCCAGGATCTGCTGAACAAGATCGGCGTGCACGTGGACGTTACTAAGAGCGGCCGTCTCAAGGACATGGGCAGCTTATACCGGGAGGCCACGGAAGAAGAGAAGAAGAAGGAAGAGGAGTTGATCGCCGGATTCTACGACTACTTCGTGGCCGCTGTGGCCAAGGGCCGGAAGATGGAAGTGAGCAAGGTGAAGGAGTTGGCCACGGGAGAGGTCTTCCTGGGGGAGAAAGCCAGGAGCCTGGGGCTGATTGACGAGGTGGGTGACCTCGACCGGGCTATTGACGTCGCGGCTGAACTGGGCAAGGTGGGGCGTCGCCTTATCCCCATGAGGCATCGACCGAGTTTGTCCGAGAGGCTGTTCCTGCGATTCGCCGATGAGTCCTTGGAGGGGGCCCTGGTCCAGGCAGAGGGTCTGCTCAGTCGCCGGATATACTACCACGGTTGAAACTTCTGCGGATGCCTAGCGAAGGCGTGCTGCGGCTACCACGACACCGACTATCACTATCAGTATGTCGATCAGGCTGAAGTGCGAGAAGAAGGTCAGGGTGTCTCCGGAGAGGCCGACCCAACTGACGATGTAGCACAAGACGAAACAAGTGCAGGCAATAACCTGCAAGGGTGTTCCCCTCTTCTGATTGACCACCCGGCTGACAACCTCTGCGATGGCATAGGCAACCACAGACCCGAGTATCAGGCCCATGGTGACGCTCCATGCTAGAGCACCGACCTCCGATCGCAGCCAGGCCCAGGCTATTCCGACGGCGATGGCCACCAAGAGCCCGGCAGCCACGGCTCTGAGATACTGAACCGGCGTGATGGTATAGGTGGGCAACCGTCTCACGTTGGCACACTTGCGGCAGCGAGCGCCGACCGGGGTCTCCACCAGGCATCTGGGGCAGATCGGAGTGCCGCACTTGCCGCACGCCAGCCCGGTCTCAACGTCATTGTGGGTGGCGCATTTCATGTGGCCGCCTTCTTGGACCTACTGACTTCTTCGCTTGTTCAGGGCGAGGAGTCGGTCAATACACTCCGGAGGGATGACTACTCCACCGATGGGAGTCTCTGTGGCGCTGTCCATGCCATGGAAGTCGCTTCCGCCGGTGGCCACGAGGGCGTGCTTGTGAGCCAGTGAGGCCAGGTATTGGGTCGTTTTGAGTGTATAGTTGTTGTAGTAGACCTCCAGGCCCATCAGACCTACTCTTTGGAGCCGCGGGATGAGATGCTCCAGATCATGTACTTCGGCTGGATGGGCCAGCACAGCCAGGCCACCGACCCGGGTTATCAACTCCACCACTTCCTCCGGCATCATCTTTTCCCGTTCCGCATAGGCCGGGGCCTCGCGGCCGATGTACCTGTCGAAGGCCTCCTTCATGGAGGGGACATAACCTTCCTCCAGCATGGCCTGAGCGATGTGAGGTCGTCCTACAGAGCCGGTGCCGGCGATGTCCTGCACTCGCCCCCATTCAATCTGGACTCCCATCGTGGCCAGTTTGGCGATCATCTTCTGGGCGCGCACCTTTCGGGAGTTGCGAAAAGCCGCCAACTTGATGGTGAGTTCCGGGTTGGCATGGTCGATGAAATAGCCCAGTATATGGACTTCACCGTGAGGCACATCGGTACTAACCTCGACGCCTGGGATAACCTGCAGCGAAGGATAGCTGACGGCGGCCTTGAGCGCCGAGTCTATTCCGTCTACGGAGTCGTGATCTGTGATGGCGATCGCTGCCAAACCCAATCGACCTGCCGTCTTCACCAATTCTTCGGGGCTCAGCCGCCCATCAGAAGCGGTGCTGTGCAGATGGAGGTCAAGTCTCATGTCCTATTCCACTTCCCTGTCGATTCTGGTGATGCTGGTGGCACGCCCTGTGTCCGGCTCCGTTTCGACTAGCACTGAGTTGAATATGACTGGGCCCTTGCCCACGGACAGTCGCTGCGGCATGTGTGTGAGGAAGCGATGGAGTACTTCTTCCACGCTGTCGCCGATGACGGAATCAGAAGGTCCCACCATACCTATGTCGCTGACAAAGGCCGTACCCCTCGGCAAAATGCGCGCATCGATAGTCCCCACGTGTGTGTGCGTTCCCACGACAGCAGTGACTCGGCCATCCAGGTAGCGGCCCATGGCCTGCTTCTCCGAGGTGGCCTCAGCATGGAAATCGACCACAATGGCCTCGGGCTTCTGGGTCAGTCCTTCCAACAACTGATTCATCGCCCGGAATGGGCAATCGGCGTCGCCCATGAAAGTGCGACCGATCAGGTTGACTATCAGGACATTTCTCCACCGAATGTATCCCCGGCCAGGCACTCCCGGGGCGAAGTTCAAAGGGCGGATTATGGGAGTGTCATCATCAAGTAAGGGGAGTATCTCTTTCTGGGCCCAGATGTGATTTCCCGAAGTGAGAACATCGACGCCGCTGCCCAGAAGCTCATCGGCGGTCTCTGGCGTCAGCCCCTTTCCTCCGGCGGCGTTCTCGCCATTGGCAATGACCAAATCCACCTGCAAATCGTGGCGCAGGCCTGGCACCAGGTTGCGAACTGCTCTTCTGCCAGGCCTGCCGATCACATCACCGACTACTAGTATCCGCAATGGTCCTTTGTCACCTCTATTTGGCGTAGTCTACCGCCCGGGTCTCTCTAACAACGGTCACCTTTATTTGACCTGGATAGTTCAAAGTTTCCTCTACCTTTTTTACGATGTCTCGGGCGAGCCTCATGGCTCCCAAGTCATCGATCTCTTCCGGCTTTACCAAGATGCGGATTTCTCTCCCAGCTTGGATTGCGTAGGATTTCTCAACACCACTGAAGGCGTTAGCGATGCCTTCCAAGGCTTCTAGGTGCTTCAGGTGCTGTTCCAGTGAGTCGCGTCGGGCGCCGGGCCTTGATGCACTGACAGCATCAGAGGCAGCTACTAGAAAGCTCAAGGCAGTGTTCATCTCCACTTCTCCATGGTGTGCAGCCACCGCTCTCACCACGTCTGGCGATTTTTCCCACTGCTTGATGAGATCGGCGCCGATCTGGGCGTGCGGTCCCTCTGTCTCGAAGTCGACCGCTTTGCCGAGGTCATGAAGCAACCCGGCCCTCTTGGCCTGCTCAACATTGGCTCCTATTTCGGAAGCCATCGTGCTGGCCAGAATCGATACCTCAACGCTGTGCATCAGGACATTCTGTCCGTAGCTGAAACGGTATTTCAGCCTGCCGAGCGTTCTGATTAGCTCCGGGGGCAAGCCTTGCACCCCGGCTTTGTTCGCGGCCTGCTCTCCTTCAGTTCGGATAGTGGTTTCTACTTCATCCCGCGCTCGCTGTACCATCTCTTCAATGCGGGCAGGATGGATTCGGCCATCAAGGATCAACCTTTCCAGCGCAATGCGGGCGATCTCACGGCGCACCGGATCGAAACAGGACAGGGTGACAGTCCCCGGGGTGTCGTCTATTATGAGGTCCACTCCGGTGGCATGTTCCAGTGCCCTGATATTTCTTCCTTCACGTCCAATGAGACGCCCCTTCATCTCGTCCCCTGGCAAGGAGACGACGGAAACAGTGCTCTCCGCCACCACGTCCCCAGCAAGACGCTGGATGGCCTGGGACAGGATGTCCCGCGATTTCTTCTCGCTTTCCTCTTTGACCGCGGTCTCCATCGCACGTACTCTTCGCGATGCCTCGTCTCTTACTTCACTGTCGACTTTCTGAAGGAGGACCTCTTTGGCCTCCGCAGTGGACAAACCAGCTATCTGCTCTAACTGCTGCTGCTGTTTCTGGCGCAGCTCTTCCACGCGATTCCGGGCCTTCTCTATCTCTCTTTCCTTCCCTGACAGGAGCTGCTCTCGGCGCTGGAAGGATTCGTCCTTGCGTTCCAGGTTCTCTTCCTTCTGACTGAGACGCCTTTCCAGTCTCTGCAGTTCGCCCCGGGTCTCGCGGTAGCTGGCCTCTGCCTCGGCCTTCATGTTGACGGCTGCTTCTTTGGACTCCAGGAGGAGGGCCTTCTGTTTTTCCTGGGCCTCGGCGACTAGCCTCTTGGCCTCCTCTGTGGCCGTTTGGACCCGGCGACTGGCTATCCATTGTCGGACTATTAATGCTATGCCGACCCCAAGGACTAGCCCAGCCGCCAACCCAACAACCAGCCATATCTCTTTGGGCACAATTACCTACCTTTCTCTTTGAATTTTCCAGGCTGGGGGTAGACTACGGTAACCCGTATATTAAACGCTTTCAGCCTCGTAGTGTCAAGGATTCTGTGCGAGCGGCTGTGCTGGGGCCGAACGTGGAATCTGACGTTCTGGGATTGGCGTCGCCTGGCTGTCCGCGGACTAGGTGCGCTGGGGTTTCTGCATCCGCCTCTCCTGCCACCAGACGATGAGATGAAGGATGCCGCCGGCAAGCAGCACTGTCCCGAACAAGGTCAAGAGGAAATCAAAACCTGTCAATACCATGGGCACCACAATAACGAGGAAAGCGAGTGCGCTCAGTAGTGCGCCCCCAACCAGATGCCATTTCCAGGCGATCAGAGCAGACACAATGGGACTCAAGAACGCTGCCTCTGCAAGGAACGGCGGTGCGTCATTGCGATAGGTGAACACAAGTACATAGAACATCCATGGGACAAGTGGGATCACGACGATCAATGGAACAATTCGAGCTGCCCAGCAGAGAGCGCTGGTCCTTCTCTTCTCTGATTCGAATTCATCTGCTTTCGTGTTGTGTTGCACCATCACATGGCCTTCACGGGGCTATCCCCAGTAGGTTATTGTCTCGCATGATGTTGTACCACTTCACAGCGGCCAACGTTAGCTTGGACACAGAGAGGGACGGGGTGGCCAAATACAGGACGAATAACGCGCACTCAGTCTGTCTTCTTGGCGGGCGACCAGGGATAGGAAGGCGCCGGCCATCCAGATTGCCCCGAGTCCGGTGCACGGCTCTGATGATAAGGAGGAGCGCCTGACAGCGGCAGCCAACAATCGTCAGGACTTCTCTTCCCGCCTTGCCCCCCTCATGGTCTAAAGTGCCTCGTCAGGAGAGACTTTGGAGTGTCCCTCCCTCACTACTTTGCATTGCTCTACCTTCGACTTGACCAGCTTCACTTGGAAAAGTGAGCCGCATTCTCGACAGGTAATCTGCCCGTCATACTTCTGGGTGTTCAGGTTCTTCGGAATGGCAGTTTCCTTGAGGCAAACCAGGCACTCAATCTTCATGGCCATGATTCCTCCGTTTTCCAGGCGACAGTATAGCATGAGCGTCGCTGGCACTACATCTCTGCCCGGATTGTTGCGGGTGGCACATGCACTGAATGGCAGGGGGAATCGAAGAGGCTGACACAGCCCTCTTTCAACCCTCTGGCCGTCGTCGGTGAGGGCGCATGGCCATGCGCCCTCACAGGTTCCACGCCTGAGGCGAAGCTCCTCTCACTTGATGGGAGAGGATGAAGGTGAGGGTGTAAGGGGACACCCCCAAGCCCTCGGCAAAGGGGTGAGGACGCGACGAATCGCGCCCCTCCGGCGCTCCTCTGCATACCCTTGACGGGGGTGGCACAGGTCAAGCAGAGCTTGCCCGTGTTGATTCTGGAAGTCGGACTGGTCCTAGAGGTGTTGTCTAAAGCACCACGAGATTGTTCCGGTGGACCACCTCGGCCCCGTACTCGTAGCCCAGGAGGGACATGATGTCTTCGGAGTGGGCACCCTTGATGGTCTGGATATCTGTGGCGCTGTAGTTCGACATGCCGCAGGCAATGCGGTTGCCCTGCTGGTCGACGACATCAACCATGTCGCCGCGGCGAAATTCCCTCTCCACATCCTTGATACCGGCAGGCAGCAGGCTTCCCTTCCTCTTGCGGAGCGCTGCCGCCGCACCGTCATCGATGACTATCCTTCCGCGCGAGGCCAGCCGGCTGATCATCCAGCGCTGACGGCTCTCCACCTTGCTGGTGGTGGGGAGGAACAGAGTGCCCACAGACTCGCCTTCCGCCAGTCTGGTGATCACGTTGGGAATGCTGCCTTCAGTGATGACCACGGCGATGGCGGACCGGGTGGCCAGCTTGGCCGCCTCGATCTTGGTGGCCATGCCGCCCGTGCCGCGACTGGTCCCCGCGCCCCCGGCCATGCCCTCGATCTCGGCATCGATCTTCCTGACGGTCGGGATCAGCTTCGCCCTGGAATCCTTGCGAGGGTCGGCAGTATACAGCCCGTGCACGTCGCTGAGCAGGATGAGGAGGTCGGCATCCACGAGGTTGGCCACCATGGCCGACAGATTGTCGTTGTCGCCGAACTTGGCCTCCTTGATCTCATCGGTGGCCACCACGTCGTTCTCGTTGATTATGGGCACCACGCCCAGAGACAGCAGCGAGAGAAGCGTATTGCGGGCGTTGAGGTAGCCGGCGCGGTCAGAAAGGTCTCTCTTGGTGAGAAGCGCCTGGGCTATGATCATGCCGTGCTTGTCGAATAGCTGTTCGTAGGTGTGCATCAGGCACCCTTGTCCCACGGCCGCCAACACTTGCCGGAAAGGGATATCCTTCCGGTTGCGGTCCGCGGCCAGCTTGTCCCGCCCGGCGGCTATGGCCCCGGAGGACACCAGGACGATCTCTCGTCCCTGCCGGTGCAGTTGGGCCACCTGGTCCACCAGGCCGGTCATGGTGGGAAGGTCCAGGCGTCCGCTGCCGCCGGTGAGCAGGTTGGTGCCGAGTTTGATCACCAAGCGGTGATACTGGCCGATCTTCGCCAGAGGAGCCTTGGATGTGGTTCGTTTCGTTCTTTCCATTGTGATTCCTGGTCAGTCCTGGGGACTGCTCAACCCCCTTGGTCCTCCAGTCTTGGGGGAAGTATAGATGGTCTGGGGGACACCCCCAAACCCTCGGCAAAGAGGCTTCGCCCCTCTGCACACCCTATCTGAGGTTCCCTAGATTATATTACTCATGATGAAGGCCCACAATAGCAATGCCTTTCACATTGGAGAGGGAGGCTGCAAGGTGTGTGGCCATATGCCGCTCGATTACAGCTTTGACTGGTTCGCTGGCGACTCGTAGAATGAATACGTTCTCGAACAGCACGGACTGAGCAGATCGGAGACACAGTGAGTCCTCCAAGGCCTCCATATCCGGAGTTGGACCTGCACCGCCTCACTGTCGATGAGGCTATCCCGAAGCTGGAGCAGTTCCTCTACGAAGCTTACTGCGCCGGCATAACTGCGGTCCGGGTGAACCATGGCAAAGGCACCGGCACGCTGAGATCCAGTGTGCGCTCTTGGTTGCCAAAGCAGGAATCGGTGAAATCCTTCCGGACGGGCATGCCGTGGGAAGGTGGTGACGGCGTTACTATCGTTGAACTGGCGGAGTAGCCGGAAGGCGTTCAGGCCTTCTGGCACTTGGGGCAGAAGTACGTGCCCCGCCCTCGCAGTGCAATTCGCTCGATGGGCGTTTCGCACCGGTAGCAGCGCTCCCCGCGGCGGTGCGCCACCTGAAAGAAGAGGTGGGCGAAGCCCGGCTCGCCGTCAGGCTGCTGATATGTGCTGACACTGGCGCCACAGCGGGCAATCCCCTCGACCAGAACGTGGCAAATGGCGATGTGCAGGCGCTCAGATTCCTTGGCGGTGAGCTTTCGCGTCTTCTTCTCCGGATGGATGCGGGCTTCGAAGAGGGCCTCGTCAGCGTACATGTTTCCGATTCCGGCGATGATGGTCTGATCACAGAGCAGCGGCTTCACCGGGATATCATGCTTGCGGAGTGTCTCCCGTAAAGCATTCACGCTGAAGGCATGGTCGAGTGGCTCCGGGCCGAGCCCGCCGACCACTTCGTTTTCGTTTTGCACCAGCCACATGCCGCCGAATTTGCGCTGGTCCAGAAAGTGAATGCTGATGGAGTTATCCAGGTATAGGATGGCCCTGGTATGAGGTCCGGGCTCGGCATCCGAAGGCCTGATCAGCAGGCAGCCGGTCATCTTCAGGTGCAGGATCAGTTCTTGTCTGCCGGAGAGATCGAAGATCAGGTACTTCCCCCGGCGGCGGATGCCCTCCACCGTCCGGCCCACTATGTCCCGGCGGAACTCCTCAGGTGACGGCTGGCGCACCTGGCCGGGCCAAAGGAGATTGGCCTTGAGGAAGCGGCGCCCGACCACCTCAGGGATCAGGCCGTTCTTTATGGTCTCTACTTCCGGGAGTTCTGGCATTTCCTTGATCTGCTCCGGCGAAGTTGCTTCTGTGGTTGGCCTAGGATTCCGTTATCAACCCCCTGACCCCCAGTCTCTCTCCACGTGTCTTTGCGAGGAGCCCGAGGCGACGCGGCAATCTCGGGGGGAGGAGATTGCTTCGCCTTCCCCTCGCTGCGCTCGGAGAATGGCTCGCAATAACAAGTAGCTGGGGGACACCCCTCATCCTGAGGCGAGTCTACGGCCAAACCCCCGGCAGGGATTCTTCCCTGCACCCTATCGAGGTAACTTGACTTCATAGCCCCAGTCGCTGGAAAACCCTGTCTACGTGTCTCAGGTAGTACTGGTAGTCGAAGAGAGACTCCAGTTCGGCTGGCGGCAATTGAGCGATCACCTCTTTGTCGGCCTTCAGAAATTGCAGGAAGTCCACGCGTTCCTTCCAGGCTTTCATGGCGTTGCGCTGCACTAGTTGATAGGCCTGCTGGCGGGTGAGCCCCTTGTCGATCAAAGCCAAGAGCACTCGTTGTGAGAAGATTAGCCCCTTGGTGATCTCGAGGTTATCCTTCATGCGCTGCGGGTAGACCTGCAGACCGGTCATCACATAGGTGAAGATGCTGAGCGTGTAGTCCAGCACCAGACACGAATCGGGCAGTATGATGCGTTCATTGGACGAGTGGCTGATGTCCCGCTCGTGCCAGAGGGCGATGTTCTCCATGGACGTCAAGGCGTGGCCGCGCACCAGCCTGGCCAGCCCGCAGACGCGCTCGCAGAGCTCTGGATTCCGCTTGTGGGGCATGGCGGAGCTGCCGGTCTGGCCGGGTTCAAAGGGTTCCTCTGCCTCCAGAACTTCGGTCTTCTGCAGCGCCCTTATCTCGGTGGCAAACTTCTCCAGGGAGCTGGCAATGATGGCCAAAGTGGTGACGAACTGGGCGTGCCGGTCCCGCTGGATGATCTGGCTGGAGACGGGAGCCGGCGCCAGCCCCAGTTTGGCGCAAGCTATCTCCTCGACCTCCGGTCGCACGGTAGCGTACGTGCCTACCGCGCCGGAGATCTTGCCGACGCCGATCGCCTTTCTGGCCTCGGCCAGGCGCTGGGCGTTCCGTTCCATCTCCTTGACCCAGATCGACAGTTTGAGACCGAAGGTGATGGGCTCGGCATGGACGCCGTGGGTGCGTCCCATCATGATGGTGTGCTTGTGTTCGACCGCTCTCTTTCGCAGGACGGAAAGCAGTTCAGCGATGTCATGGCCCAGGATGTCAGAGGCTTCCAGCAACTGGAGACTGAGGGCGGTGTCCATGATGTCGGAGGAAGTGAGACCCAGGTGAATGAGGCGGCTCTCCGGTCCCAGGCTCTCCGCCACTGTATTGACGAACGCCGTCACGTCGTGGTGGGTTACCTTCAGTATCTCCTCGTAACGCTGATGGTTGAACTTGGCGTTTCTCAGCTTGGCCAGGTCTTCCTTGGATATGGTGCCCAGCTCTGCCCAGGCTTCGCAGACCGCCAACTCCACCTTGAGCCACTTGTCGAACTTGCCCTCGTCCGACCAGACTTTCTTCATCGCCGGCCTGGAATATCGCTCAATCATCTCTTACCCCCGACGCCGATCATCTGCCATTGACTACTGAATCCAAAGGAGGGCCTATCCCTGTGCCAGTTTCTTCCGGTGGGCTGCGTACGCTTCTCTGATCTCAGCATGCTTGATGCCTAGCATCTGGGCTGCCAGCAGGGCGGCATTCTTGGCGCCAGCAGAGCCGATGGCTACCACGGCCACTGGCACTCCGCCCGGCATCTGCACCATGGCCAGCAGGCTGTCCATCCCCTTCAGGTCGCTGGTGGGCAACGGGACGCCGATCACCGGCAGCATGGTCCAACTGGCGAGGACCCCGGGGAGGTGGGCGGCGGCTCCGGCTCCGGCAATGATGACTTCGATCCCGCGCTCCTGCGCCTTAATCGCGTACTCGCGCGTCTTTTCCGGAGTGCGGTGGGCGGACATGACCCGCACCTCAAATGGGATTCCCAACTCCTGCAGCATGTCTAACGCGGGTTGCATCAGCGGCTCGTCGGACTTGCTGCCCATCACTACCGCGACCAGGGGCATCGTGTTCTTCGAACTCGTCATATTCTACCTCACTCGATCAGAAGCTTAGCATATCGAAAAGGACTTGGGCCGGCCCCAGTCTCCTCTTGAGTGTGACATATGTGTCCTCGCCCCGCAGCAGCCGGCAACAGGCGTTCCACAGCCGGTCACTGCTCTCCACCGCGTCGAAGACCAATCCGGGGAACCAGGCAAAAGCCCTGGCCAGCGCTCTGGCGGCTCTCAGTTCCGGCATGATCTGTTTGTCCACAGCAGCCTCATACTCCTTGAGGTTCACACTATTGCCCTGCAGGTAGCGTTCGATGACCGGTGCTGCTATCCGGGCGCTCCTGACGGCGTTGTGGATGCCCTCCCCGGTGACCGGGTCGACCAGTCCCGCCGCATCCCCGAGCAGCAGACACCTCCCAGATTGGATCGCCATTCCTTTCCGGCGCACCGGCAGCCAGTGGCTTCTGATCCTGGTCGCTGAGTAATCGTTGAGACCGTGTGACTTTAGCACCGCCTGATAGGCGGACTTCAGTCGCCTGGCCTGGCGCACCGGGCTTCCCACACCCACCGACAGGTGGTCCTTCTTGGGGAAGACCCAGCCGTATCCACCGCGCATATGTCCCAGGTCCAAACCCATCAGGCTTTCCCATTGTACCAACCTTTGTCCAGGAACTGAAATCTCGGCTTCCATCCCAATGCCAAGGTCGATGTCCCGCATCAGGCCCACGTTTGCCGCCACTATGCTCCGGGCCCCATCCGCCCCGACTACGATTTGCGCGGTGAAAACATGGTTCGCCGCCTCCACCTTGACGCCCTTTTCGGCGATCTCGACCTGACGCACTCTCTCGTTGTCGGCCAATGCGGCTCCGGCCTCGCGGGCTCTCTGGACGAGGAGTTGATCGAACTCATCGCGCATCACCATGTGGATGAGCGGCTGTGGATATGATTTGGTGAATGAGTGCCTGCCGCCATAGGCTACTTTGGCGCCGCGTACTGTGTCTTTGGTCACTGAACTGAAGTCGAAGCCAAGGAGACTGGCTGTCTTGACCGTGATGCCGCCGGCGCAGGCCTTGTAGCGGGGCAGCCTTTCTTTCTCGATGATGAGGACGTCCACGCCGTGGCGCGAAAGCTCGTAGGCCAGCGTGGCCCCGGCCGGCCCCGCGCCAACAACGATCACGTCGTGGAAAAGACTTAAGGGATCACTCATGTACTGATTCCTAGCATGTCATTCCTGCGAAAGCGGGAATCCAGAACGTACGTGACTTGTATCAAGAATGCTTTTCGGCCCCCTGGCCCCCACTCCTCCTGAGGCGGATTGGGGGATAGAGACAACGCAGAGGGGCTTCGCCCCTCTGCACGCCCCGATGGGTGGTCATCGCGCAGACGCACCGTTGTAGGGCGGGTAGAGCGCAGCGAAACACACCGTCCCTTCTTGTCATTCCTGCGAAAGCGGGAATTCAGAACGCCACCCACATCTTGCCTGGATCATCGCGCGGCGGCCCTCTTCAGTCGGTCCATTATGGCCACCCCGATGCCCTTCTCCTCGGTCTTCTCGATGATTATCTCATCGACAGCCAGTTCGTCCAGTTCGCGCAATACCGCGAAGATCTGCTTGGCATACTCCTCGAGTCGCTGCGGCATGATCCGGACAATTGGTTTCGCCTTCCCGATTGGAATGAAGCGACGGGCCACCACCGCCACCTTCTTATCACCTTCGGCATACTGGTCCACCAGTTTGGCGATGGCAATCTCTTCACCTGCTTCCACCAGCGTGACTCGGGCTCTGGGGCTGTAGTGGCGATAGCGCGTGCCGGGAGAACGCTTCCTGATCTCGGCCCCCCTCCCCATCACCACCCGGCCCAGGAGCGGCGCCAGGTCTTCCTGGGTGACTGCTCCCGGTCTCAATATGGCTGGCGGCTTCTGCGAGAGGTCAAGGACAGTGGACTCCACGCCGACCGTCACCGGCCCACCGTCAAGAATCATGTCGATCTTTCCCGCGAAGTCCTGCAGTACGTGCCCGGCGGTGGTGCCGCTGGGTCGGCCGGAGATATTGGCGCTGGGCGCGGCAATGGGGTGGCCCAGCGCTTTGATGAGGGCCAGCGCTATCTTGTTCTGGGGCATCCTCACGGCCACGGTGTCCAGGCCGCCGGTGACGTCGTCCGGCACATCCGGGGATTTCTTGAGTATCAGGGTCAGTGGGCCGGGCCAGAACTGGTCGATAAGCAGACCGGCCTCTTCAGGAACATGATCCGTCAGCGCCTTCAAGTCCGTCACGGAGGCGATGTGCACTATTATGGGATTGTCCAGCGGCCGGCCCTTGGCCACGAATATCTGCTTAACGGCGTCAGCGTTAAAGGCATCGGCACCCAGGCCGTAGACGGTCTCCGTTGGGAAAGCGACCAGGCCGCCTCTCCTCAGCACTTCGGCCGCTGTCAAGATGAGCTTTTTCTGAGGCGCCTTGGGACTGACCTTCATCACGAATGTGTGGGGACTCATCTGGCGCTCTCCAGCGGGGCGGTGGGTACGGCGTTCAAATCGAGCCCCGACACCTCTCCGAGCTCCAGCCTGGCCGCGCCGGCCGCCGCGACCATGGCGGCATTATCCGTGCGGAGATCGGGGAGGGGGAAGAACACTTCAAGCCCGAGCCTGCCGCAGGTTTCCTGGAAGGACTCTCGCAGCCTTCTGTTGGAGGAGACCCCTCCGGTGACGCTGATGGCGGTGACGCCCTTGCGCTCCGCAGCCTGAACCGTCTTGGAGACCAGGACATCGACAATCGCCTCCTGGAAGCTGGCTGCCACGTCGGGGAGCGGGATAGTATTCTGCTGCTTTTCCCGGAACATGTTGACGACGCACGTCTTGAGGCCGCTGAAGCTGAAATCGAGGGATCGGCTGCGCACCAGCGGCCTGGGCAGATCGAAAGCTGTCCGGCTCCCCTGAAGTGAGAGCTTGTCGATGGCTGGTCCGCCCGGGAATCCGATGTTCAGAAACTTGGCGATCTTGTCGAAGGCTTCTCCGGCAGCGTCGTCCAGCGTGTTGCCCATGACCTCATACTGGCACAAGCCCTTGACATAAACAAGCATGGTGTGTCCGCCTGAGACGGTCAGGCAGACATGGGGCAGCGGTATCCCGGGGTGGCTGAGGATGGGGGCGAAGATGTGTCCTTCGACATGGTGCGTGCCGACCAGCGGCACCTTGAGCGCGTAGGAGAGGGACTTGGCGGCGGACACGCCGACGATGAGCGAGCCGATCAGGCCGTATCTCGCGCTGACCGCGATGCCATCGATGTCCGGAGGTGTCTTGTGGGCCGAGTCAAAGGCCTCTTTGATGACATAGCCGATGGCCTCCACATGCTTTCTGGAGGCGACCTCGGGAACCACTCCGCCGAAGCTGGCGTGGAGATCGATCTGCGAAGCGACGATGTTGGAGAGGATGGTGCGGTCCTCAACGAGCGCCGCGGCGGTCTCGTCGCAGGAGGTCTCAATACCTAGAATCAACATCTGCCTTCCACCGTCAACCTAGTGACCCCGCACGTCCCATTCTGTCATTCCCGCGAAGGCGGGAATCCAGGTGTAGGGCGGGTAGAGCACGTGCGAAACCCGCCGCACCTATCTCGATCCTGACTGTCAACCCCCTTGCCCCCACTCCTCCTGAGGCGGATCTTCGATCTTGGGGGGCAAGAAAAGAGAACTTGGGGACACCCCAAACCCCGGTCCGCCTCAGGAGGACTGCACCGTGGCCTGTCATTCCCGCGGAAGCGGGAACCCAGGTGTAGGGTGGGTAGAGCGGAGCGAAACCCACCGGCGCTGTCTGCGCACTCGCTCTCAACTCCCTGGCACCCAATCTCGGGGGAAGAGTGGAGAAGGTTGGGGAACTCCCCCAGACGCTCGGCAGGAGGGCTTCCTGCACCTCGTGTAGCGGGTTGAGAGGCGGGTTTCTCAAGGGCGTGGTCATGGTTTCAGTCTTCCTGGAGCCTCTTGTTGTGGCTTCAGCAAAAGTGCCTGTGCCAGCGATTCCCTCAAGTACAACGGCGCCAGCGAAAGGGCATCGTCTGTGTTCCCTTTCCGGAAGCGGGGCAGGGCTATCCACGCAAAGGCGCAGCCGCTCGTCGAGTCGGCTGGGCTGCCGAAACTAGCCAGAGGACCTAACTCGTCGGAGAGGGTCTGGCGGTAGAGGTGAGCTGGCCTGCCTAGAAAGAGCGTTGGCTCCTTCACTGTGGCCGCCAGGCCCTTGATGTCACCCACGTAGAAGTCGCCCTTTCTCACCAGGCCCTTCCCGCGCGGCCGGTACAAAGCGGCGTAGACGGTCTCTTTGCCGGCATGCACCAGCGGGCAGAGCTGGATGGACGCGCTTCGGCTCTGGTACGCCAGGGCTTCAAACGAGGTCACTCCGCAGAGGGGTTTGTTGGTGACATAAGCCAGGGTCTTGGCTACTGTCACGCCGACTTTGGCCCCCGTCCACGATCCAGGCCCGATGCCCACTGCCAGACCGTCGATATCCCGCAGGGCAACGCCTCCGCGCTTCAGCACCAAATCGATATTGAGGACTATCCTCTGCAGAGAGTTGTCTTTGGCCTCCCAGGCGTAGTCGGCCAGCATGCGGTCGTCGTCAATGAGGCCGATGGTATTGGTGGGGGCGGCCGTGTCGAATGCCAGTATTCTCATCTGCTCCCCAGCTCTCGAACTATCCTGCCAAACCTCTTCCCGCGGGCGGTCAGTTCCAGTTGACGCTTCCTGGCGGAGAGGACATCGAATTGCACCACCAGTCGATCCTCGGGCAGCAGCGGCAGCACCTTGTCTGCCCATTCTATTATGGCTACGCCCTTCTCGGCTCTGGCCAGGTAGTCCATTATGCCCACGTCGAGGCCGGCAGGCACATCATCGATGCGGTAGAGGTCCAGGTGGAGAACCAGAAGCCGCCCCTGGTATTCGTTCACAAAGGCGAAGGTGGGGCTATTGACCTGCTTCTTGGGGATGCCGAGTCCGGCGCAAAGCCCTTTGGTGAAACAGGTCTTGCCGCAGCCGAGTTCTCCGATCAGCGCGATGACGCTGCCTGCCTTGAGCTGCTCGCCGATCCTCTGGCCAAGCTCCCGCGTGGCCGTGGGGCCGCGGGTGATGACGGAAAGGCTCTCTTCGTTCATCAAGGAAACCTCACTGCGAGCCTCACCAGTCAATCTAGCGATACGAGACAACGGTGGCTGTGGAGATTGCTGAGAGTCTCGCTCACTTCACTTCTCTGGCCGCGATGTCCTTTCGATAGTGGCGACCTTCAAACTGTATGCGCGGAATGTTGGCATAGATCTTGGAGCGGGCCTCACCAATGCTCTTGCCGTTGGCCGCCACGGTCAGCACTCTTCCTCCGTTGGTGACGACGCCGCCTTTCAAAGCCGTCCCGGCGTGAAATACCATGACATCCTTGTCCATCTTGTCCAGGCCGGTTATCGGGAAGCCGGTCCTGTACTTGCCAGGGTAGCCGCCCGAGGCCATCACGACGCCGACGCAGGGGTCTTGACTCCATTCGATGTTCATCTTGCCCAGCTTGCCGTCAATCACGGCCAGCATGATCTCCACCAGGTCGGTCTTGAGTCGCGGCAACATGACCTGGGTCTCGGGGTCGCCGAACCGGGCATTGAATTCCAGCACTTTGACTCCGGCGGCGGTGATCATCAACCCGGCGTAAAGGACGCCGCGATACGGCATCTTCTCCGTAGCCATCGCGCGGACGGTTGGCTCCAGTACGGTGCGCAGGGCTTCAGCTACCATCTCTTGACTGAAGAACCCCGGCGGGCTGTAGCCGCCCATGCCGCCGGTGTTCGGGCCCTGGTCGTTATCGAAGACCCGCTTGTAGTCGCAGGCCGGCACCATGGGGCTGACGCTCTTCCCGTCGGTGAAGGCCAGCAGGCTGACTTCTTTGCCCACCAGGCATTCTTCCACGATGACCTTATTGCCGGCATCGCCTAGGGTCTTCTTTTCCATGACGTCGGAGAGTGCCTGCAGTGCCTGGTCTTTGGAGGCGGCCACTGTCACGCCTTTGCCGGCGGCCAGCCCATCAGCCTTGATGACCATGGGGGCCTTGCGTGATTTGACATAATCCCTGGCTTCGGAATAAGAGGAGAATACTTCGCCCTGAGCACAGGGGATCCCATACTTCTGCATGATGTTCTTGGAGAAGACCTTGCTCGCTTCGATCTGTGCGGCGGCCTTGGTGGGGCCGAAAACACGCAGATTCCGTTTCTGGAACAGATCAACGATGCCTGCGGCCAGAGGCGCCTCGGGCCCGACCACGGTCAGATCGATCTTTAGATCCTCGGCGGTCTTGGCCAGCGCTTCGAGGTCGGTGGCGGAGATATCCAGATTTTGAGCAATGCCAGCAGTTCCGGCATTCCCCGGAGCTGCAAAGAGCTCGTCCGCTTTTGCACTTTGCCTTATCTTCCAGACCAGCGTATGCTCGCGGGCGCCGTTCCCGATGACCATTACCTTCATGTCTGTCCCTCCATTCTTCCGGAGAATCCCGCCTTGATGCGTGCATACCTTACAGCGACGGAAAGGGCCTTGATGGCAGTGTCACCGTCAGGGTACGTCGGGAGGCCCATAACCTCAAAGTCCCGGTTCATCTCCTCCGCTATGGCCAGGCTCGGGCCAGCGACCCAGACGGCCATTGTCTTGGTGTTCCGCTTGACCATAGCCCCGAACACCTCTGTGATCTTTCCCCGCACGCCCCATGGACAGGCCATGGCCAGACAGTCCACGTTCTCGTCATCCAGAATGGCCTCGATCATTGCGGGGAAACGTGAGGCTATGCCTCCGGCCACCTGATAGGCGGGCAACCCCGGTCCCAGGTCGACGGGGTTGCTGGCCAGCACCGGAGACACCGCGGCGAGCTTCTCCAGAGTGCCCGCCGAAAGCTTGGCCAGAGTGAGGCCGTGCGTCGAGGCTATGTCTATCGCCATCACCCCGACCCCGCCGGATATGGTGACGATGGCCAGGCGGTTGCCGCGGGGCAGCGGCTGGGTGGCCAGCACCTTGGGGATGTCCAACAGTTCTCTCAGGTTATCCACTCTGATCACGCCGGCCTGTTTGAAGGCGCTGTCATAGATGATGTCTTCTCCAGCCAGGGAGCCGGTGTGCGAGGCCATGGCTCTCTGGCTTTCCCTGGTTCTGCCGGGCTTGAGGACGATCACGGGTTTCTTGGCCACTACCTCCTTCGCCTTCCGCAGGAAGAGCTGTCCTTCCCTAACTATCTCAAGGTGCATGGCAATCACCTTCGTCTCGGGATCGCTGACCAGGTAGTCGAGGAGATCGATCTCGTCGATGTCGCACTTGTTGCCGAAATCGCACATCTTGCTCAGGCCGTAATGGGTTTCCTCCAGAGGCATGTTCTGCGGGCCAATCATCCCGGTCTGAGCGCAGAGGGCGATTCCCCCGGTGAACATCTTCTCGTAGGTCACTTTGTACGGCGTTGTTATCAGCCCGATGGCCGGATTGGCCACGCCGATGGTGTTGGGTCCCAGAAGCCGTAGCCCGCCAGCCTCGGCAATACGGTTGACTTCTTGCTGGAGCCTTCTCCCGTCCTCATTCCTTTCACCGAAGCCGTCTGAGACGATGATGGCCACCCTGGCTTTGTTCTGTACCGAGTCCGCGATGATCTTGGGAACTGCCGGCGCTCCCGCCATGGTGACCACGAGGTCCACGGGTTCAGGGATGTCCTTGACGCTGGGGTAGACCTTCAGGTCCAGTACCCTGTCGTACTGGGGGTTGACGGGGTAGATCTTGCCCTTGAAACCGAAGCGCAGGAGGTTGCTCGTGGTGACGTAACCGCCGAAGCGGGCCTCTCTGAGAGAGCCGACCACAGCTATGCTTTTGGGGTTGAGCAGTCTGTCGACGGCATCTGATGCGGGACGTCTGAGCGACTTCGTCATAGGCTTGGCACCGGACAGGCGGACGAAAGCATGACTGCGGGTACGTTCGCCCCTGAGGTTAGTCGTGACCTTTACTCAGCCCGTGCTGTCACTCGCCCAACGGGGCGCAGCCCCGAGACTAAAGGCCTTCCTTCTTGAACTTGGCCGCCTGAGTGGCATCCATCTTCTGGATCAGCTTGGTCAACTCGGCCATATGTTCTTTCTCATCGTCGCGGATGTGCTTGAGGACGCGTATGGCCTCTTCATTTTCCAGCGTGTCGATGTGCGCCTGATACTGGTTGATCGCGTTCAACTCTCCGACGAGGTCCTCCCGCAGCATCTCCAAATCGATTTCTCTCTCCTCGGCTTCGCTCAGTTCACCGTTGCCGTAAGACATCGTTCTTGCTCCTTTCACTCCCACTCGATGGTGGCTGGCGGTTTTGACGAAATGTCATAGACTACCCTATTGACCGCTGGCACTTCGTTGACAATGCGATTGGATATCTGGCCCAGCACATCGTAGGGAATCCTGGCCCAGTCAGCCGTCATGGCGTCCTCGCTGGTCACTGCTCTCACCGCCACGAGGTAGCCGTAGGTCCGGTAGTCACCCATGACGCCTACGCTTTGGACGTTGGTGAGCACGGCGAAGCTCTGCCAGAGTTGGCGGTAGAGGTTGGCCCTCTTGATCTCATTCATGACAATCCAATCGGCGGCCCGCAGTATCTCCAGACGCTCTTTCGTCACTTCTCCGATAACACGGACTGACAGGCCAGGTCCGGGAAACGGCTGTCGATACACGACGTCCTCCGGCAGTCCCAGGGCCAGCCCGGCCCTTCTCACCTCGTCCTTGAACAGGAAGCGCAGCGGCTCCAGCAACTTGAGCGCCATTCTGGCAGGCAGGCCGCCCACGTTGTGATGGGACTTGATTCTGGCGGAGGCCTTCAGATCAGGTGTGGTGCTCTCGATCACGTCGGGGTAGAGGGTGCCCTGGGCCAGGAAGTCGACCTTGCCGATCTTGGCGGCTTCTTCTTCAAAGACGCGTATGAACTCCTCGCCAACTACATGGCGCTTCTTTTCGGGATCGACCACGCCCTTAAGCTTCCCGAGGAACCTCTCCGTGGCATCGACATTGACCACGTTCATCTTCAGGTTTCTCTGGAAGGCGTTGATGGTGCGCTCGGGTTCTTCGCGGCGCAGCAGGCCGTTGTTCACAAAGATGCAGGTCAATTGATCGCCGACTGCCTGATGGATGAGCGTGGCGGCCACCGCGGAGTCGACTCCTCCGGAAAGGGCACAGATCACTCTCCCTGAACCTACCAGGTCGTTGATCTTCTCAATGCTTTCGGCGATGAAGTTCTTGGCGGTCCAATTGCCCTGGCAGCCGCAGATGTTGTAGAGGAAGTTCTTCAGTATCGTCTTTCCGTCCGGCGTGTGCACCACCTCCGGGTGGAATTGCAGGCCGAAGAAGCCCTGGTCGTTGCCCATCACGGCCGTGGGGCAGTTGTCGGTGTACGCCAGTGAGGCAAAACCGGGCGGCATCTCCACCACCTGGTCGCCGTGGCTCATCCACACCGGCATGGAGAAGGGGAGATAGGCCAGGAGCGGTGAATCGGCGCTCAGATGGAGCGTCGCATGTCCGTATTCCCTCTTGTCCAGCCGGACGACTTTCCCACCCAGTTGCTGGGCCATGGCGTGCATGCCGTAACAGATTCCCAGGACGGGCACTCCGCTCTCGTAGACGTAGCTGGGAGCCAGTGGAGCCCCGGCGTCGTAGACACTGGCCGGGCCGCCGGAGAGGATGAACCCCTTGGGACGAAGGCTGGCGATCTTGGACCACGGGGTGTCGTGGGACACTATTTCGCAGTATACCTGGCACTCACGCACCCGCCTGGCGATGAGCATGCTGTACTGCGAACCGAAGTCGAAGATGACGACTGCGTCACGATCAGCACCGGGGGCCACTCCCTTCTGAGGAGTGGGATGCTCACCGCGTTTCTCCTTGGCAATCTCGAGGTAGGTGGATAACTCGACGTCATCGCTGGTGGCTACCCTGTGATCAGTGGTGGCCATTTCCGTCGGTTTGGGAGAGTCGAGTGGGCCCTTGGGAGACTCTGGTGCGGTCATGCTCCTAGATTATACTGATACCTAATTGTCATCACAAGGCTAGTGACTGACGGCCGTGGTTTGCCGTGTTTTCTCCTCAGAGCGTATACTAGATGGCTAATGTTACCGTCCGCCCGATTCGAAGGGCGGAGTCCTTGGACATAGATGAGCGATACCCGCAACCTTCCCACAGATGGCGACCAGCCGGATCCCCCAGGTTCTGGTGAGATAGCTGCCAACACTGGCCCCCAGGGTTTTCACAATCTGGATCGGCGTCAGGTGTTGATCACGCTGGGCGGCGTGATGCTGGCCATGTTCCTCAGCTCGCTGGACCAGACCATAGTGGGTACCGCCCTGCCTCAGATCATAGCCGACCTGAAGGGTTTTGAGCACTACACCTGGGTGGCTACGGCCTATCTGTTGACCTCTACGGCCATGATGCCCATCGTGGGCCGGCTGACGGACATGTACGGCCGGAAGTGGTTCTACATTGCCGGAATCATCATTTTCCTGCTGGGATCGGCCCTCTGCGGCCTCAGCCAGAACATGACCCAGCTCATTCTATTCCGCGGCTTCCAGGGCATCGGGGCCGGCGTCATGATAGCCAACGCTTTCATTGTTATTGGTGACCTGTTCCCCCCAAGCGAGCGCGGCAAGTATCAGGGGTTAATCATGGCGGTGTTTGGGCTGTCGTCCATCATCGGCCCGCTCCTGGGCGGATTCATAACGGATCACATTTCCTGGCACTGGATTTTCTACGTCAACCTGCCCCTGGGTATCCCGGTGATTGCCGCTTTCATCCGCTACTTCCCCAGCATTCAGCCCGTGCGGGTTAAGCACCAATTGGACTATCTGGGGATGGTGGCGCTCGTTCTTTCTGTGGTTCCGCTCATTGTGGGCCTGTCCTGGGTTGGGGTTTATGATTGGGGTTCTCCGCATGTCATCGGATCGCTGGCCGCGGCAGCGGTGATGGTCGTTGTCTTCCTGGCGGTGGAGTCCCGGGCCGGGGAGCCCATCATACCTCTTGGCATGTTCCGCAACCGGGTGGTCAGCGTGGCCATGGCCGCCCGCTTTGGCATCGGCATGGGGATGTTTGGCGTGATCATCTTCATTCCCCTCTTCTTCCAATTCGTCATGGGGCAGTCCGCGACAAACAGCGGCATAATACTGATGCCTATGATGCTGGGGATGGTGGTGGCGAGCACTCTATCAGGGCAGGTCGTTTCCCGTTTTGGGGGCCACTACCGCATCCTGGCCATCATGGGGCTGGCCGTCACGTCGGTGGGGATGTATTTGATGTCTCGCGTGACTCCAGACACTACCTATGCCAGGGCTTTGCTCAACACTGCCGTGACTGGTGTGGGGATGGGTATGTCCCTGCCACTATTCGTGATCGCGGTGCAGAACGCCGTGCCTTACCGCATCATGGGGATTGCCACGTCTTCGGTGCAGTTCTTCCAGTCTATCGGGCAAGCCGTTGGTCTGGCCGTTTTCGGTTCCATCATGGCCAACCGGTTTGCCTCCAATGTGATAGGGAATGATTTCATCGCTGGGCTTCACCTTCCCCAGGAGGAGCTTTCCAGCCTAACCAGCAATCCTGAAGCTCTTATGGACGACAGAGCTCTGGCGGGTTTCCAAGCCCAATTTGGGCCGGAGATCGCGGAGCGATTCGTGCAGGCGATCAAGGAATGTCTGACCCTGGCAATCACGGATGTCTTTTTCATAGGTGCTGCAGTAGTGGCCGTGGCCTTTGTGGTGACGCTGTTCCTGAAAGAGGTCCCCCTCAGGCGTTCTCATGGCCCGGCTCACGTAGAGTAACCTGGCTTGGGGTCTTCCGCTATTGTATATCTGTAGAGACCTACCAGTGGAGCTACGCGTACGGGTGTCAGAGCTTTTCCAAAAGGGGTGTAGAGATTCGTCCCTGCTGGGGGCTTGGGGGTATCGTCCAACTCAACTCTCCCCCTAATCCGCCTCAGGCGGACGCCTCAGGAGGAGTGGGGGGCAGGGGGTTGAGAACGGAGTCTACGGACAGCCTCTCCAGAAGGTCCATGCGGTGGATTCCGTGTCAGGCACGGAATGACATACTGTATAGTTGTTGCGATGACACCGCAATGATGTGGTGAGGTGTGCGAATGAAGGCGCTGTGTTTCCAGCCACATAATGATGACTGCGCCATAGCTGTTGGCGGTGTATTGCAGAGGATGGTGAGGCAGGGGTGGGAGCTAACCTACGTCTACTTGACTGACGGCCGCCATGGGAGCGACTCTGTTCCTCCGGAGAAGCTCGTCGAGGTTAGAAGAAGGGAAGCCGAACGGGAGCGTAGTCTTCTGGGCATCAAACGCTTCTTTGAACTCGGCATGGAAGACGGAACGCTCGAGAAGCTGAACGATGTCCGTCGGAAGTGGGTCAACGAGCAGGTCGAGTCTATCCTGGCTGACAGCAAGGCTGACCTGGTCCTCTTGCCAAGCCGGGCCGACATGCATCCCGATCACAGGGCAACGCATGATCTTGTGCTGGCGGTGGTAGACAAGGTGCAGCCTCGTCCACTGGTGGCCAAGTACTTCGTGTGGCTGTTGCCTGATTTCTACCAGAAGCCGTCCGATGTGGCCGACCAGGTTGTGATGGTCGGTGTCGATCGAGAGATGCCGGGCAAGATGGCGGCCATTCGAGCGCACCAATCACAGGTGTCGCGAGGGTCCTTTGATTCCATGGCTCAAGTGCTCAACGCTTACCTGGCGTATGCCTTCAGGGCGCCGGCTGTCATTGGCTCACGCTATGTCGAGGTGCTCGGTCTCTACCAGCCGCACATTCACCGCCGTGTTGCCAGCGAGCTTTTGAAGGCTATGGAGCCTTATGCTGAGATCACGACAATGCTCCATGGCCGGACGGCACAAGGGATAAGAGGAGATCTTTAGCTACCTTCGATCAGCGTCGCTATCGTCCTCCAGTCTTCCTCATGCCAAGAGTCTGGTCCTAGGGCTAGTTCCGCGGTCGTCAATGACTCCCTCTAGTCTCGTCATCCGCTGTTGTGAGCTATGGAATATAATGGTGCTGATGAGACCGTAGAAGTGGATGCGCCGTGGCGCTGCCATCCGTGATGGAGCTGTTTGTCGCAGGTGATGCTAATTGGAGCCGAGCTTTGATGACCCAGAATCGGTGAGGCGATGAAGAGGTTCGACGTTGTTGAGCATACTGCTGATATCGGCGTGGTGGCTTATGGCGCTGACATGAGGGAGGCCTTTGCCAATGCGGCTTACGGCATGTTCTCTCTCATGGCCGATCTGAAACAAGTCGGAGAGGAGACGAGCCGGTACATAGAAGCGGAGGCGGGGGACAGAGAGAGTCTGGTAGTGTCGTGGCTGAATGAGCTTCTGTACATGTTTGACGTCGAAAGGATCATCTTCAAGAGGTTCGACATTCTGGAACTCACCAGCACCAGGCTGAAAGCCGATGCCTTTGGTGAGAAGGCGGATGCGTCGCGCCACGAATTGAGGGGTGGGGTCAAGGCTGCGACCTATCATATGCTCAAGGTGTCGAAAGACAGGGGCCGTTGGAGTGTCCGCGTGATATTCGACGTGTAGAGGGGGTGAGAGCATGGCACGCTGGGATGGTCCGCTGAAGAAGATCGACGACTACCGCTGGGAGATTCCCCGGGAGTACAAGTCGGGGATGAGGGTTCCGGGGCTCATCTATGCCAGCGAGGATATGCTGGACAGCATCCGGGAGGAGCAGGCTGCGGAGCAGGTGGTCAATGTGGCATTCCTGCCGGGGATTGTGGGGCACTCTCTGGCCATGCCCGACATCCATTGGGGCTACGGTTTCCCCATCGGTGGGGTGGCGGCTACCCGTGTGGAGGATGGCGTCGTTTCTCCGGGTGGGGTGGGCTACGACATCAACTGCGGAGTGAGGCTGCTGCGCACCAATCTCCGGGAGCATGAAGTGAGACCCAAGATAGAGGAACTGCTATCTCAGATATTCATCAACGTCCCCTCCGGCCTCGGCTCGACCGGCAAGGTCAAGGTAGGCAAGAAGGAGATGGACGACATCCTGACTAACGGGGCGCGCTGGGCCGTGAAGCGTGGTTTCGGCACCGATGATGACCTGGAGGTCACTGAGGAGGGCGGCTGCCTGAAGGGCGCCAACCCTGACAAGGTGAGCACGAAGGCCAAGGAGAGGGGTTTGCCGCAATCCGGGACGCTCGGCTCCGGCAACCATTTCGTCGAAGTGCAGATGGTGGGTGAGATATATGAGCAAGCTGCGGCCCAGGCGATGGGCATCGAGGATGTGGGTCAGGTCCTGCTGCTTATCCATACGGGAAGCCGAGGCTTGGGGCACCAGGTGTGCGATGACTATATCAGGACACTGCGGGAGGCGATGCAGCGGTATGGCATTGATGTCCCGGACCGTGAGTTGGCTTGCGCCCCGGTGAAATCGGCCGAGGGGCGCGATTACCTGGCTGCCATGGCCTGCGCTGCCAACTATGCCTGGGCCAATCGGCAGTGCATTACGCACTGGTCCAGAGAATGCTTCACCAGAGTCTTCGGCCTGAGCCTGCGGCAGATCGGGTTAGAGATGGTCTATGACGTGGCCCACAATATCGCCAAGATCGAGAGCTACGAAGTCAATGGCAAGAAGCTGAGTCTCTGTGTCCACCGCAAAGGGGCCACGCGGGCATTCCCGGCCAAATACCCGAGCATACCTGCCCGGTACAAAGAGATAGGTCAGCCGGTGCTGATCCCCGGCGACATGGGGCGCTACTCATTCGTGGCTGTGGGCAGCGAGAGAGCCGTGAAGGAATCCTTCGGCTCGGTTTGCCATGGGGCGGGGAGAAAGATGAGCCGCCATGCCGCGAAGCGCGGCGTGAGGGATGCGGATGTGGCCAGAGACCTGGCAGCCAAAGGCATACTTGCCAAGTCTGCCAGCAGGGGCGGACTGGCGGAAGAAGCCTCGGAAGCCTACAAAGACGTGGCCGAGGTCGTGGAAGTCTGCCATCAGGCGGGGTTGTGCCGAAAGGTGATCAAGGCGTATCCCATGGGCGTGGTCAAAGGATAGAAGGCGCGTTGTTCTGTGGTATCGGAGCCTTCCCAGGATAGCCTTTCAGGGCTGACAGGCCACAAGCTCAGGCAGACTCTGCGCAGCTATGCGCCAAGGCGGGAGATCGGGAATACGGCTGCCTTGTATCCTCGCGCCAGACAATAGACTAGCGCTCGGGCTCCCCCCTATGGTCTGCTGGTCCTATGCTGCTGCGGAACCTTCTGCCATGTCCACTTGCTCTGAGCACATTGACCGTAGCAGGGCAGAAGCCGCGGGTTCATAGTGCTAGGCGGCGCTGCTTGGCCGATTGTTCGGGCGGACCTTGTTGTAGCAGTCGCTGCAGTACACTGGCCTGTCTGATCTGGGCTCGAAAGGCACCTGCGCCTCTTTGCCGCACTGGGCACAGACCGCAGTGAACATCTGCCGTTTTGGCCTGCCGGGATCGGATCCGTAGCGCTCTGTCTTCCTGGACTGACGGCAGGAGGGGCAACGCTTCGGTTCGTTGGTGTAGCCTTTTGATGCGTAGAACTCCTGCTCGGAAGCAGTGAAGGCGAAGGTGGCTCCGCAATCCGCGCATTGGATCTGTTTGTCTACGTAGGCCATTTGGTTAGTCTCCTCTCCTCTGACATGTTCGCTTGTGTCTGGCTAGAGTCTGTTATCCTGAACTGCTAGAACGGTCCAGGGTTACCAACCGGCTCCGGCCATCTCGACACTCATATCTGGCTGGCAATATACTGCAAAACAAAAACGTTTGCAAGTGGTGGTCGTTTGAGTTTGTTGTGAGTGACTCTATGTCGCGCGAAGTGAACCGTGAGACATCCCGTGCGGCCTTTCGTCCTGGGCATGAGGTCACAGACGTCCAGGGTATAGCTGGATTCGGTCCGGGGCGATCGGTCAAACAGGATGACGAGTTGCCTACTTGGGCAAGTAGTGTAGATAATGGATGTGGCGACTCTCGATCATGGAGTGTGGTGAGACTCATATTGAGTTGAGCTGTGCGGTGTGGGCAGACTGAATGAGAAGGATAGGTGTGGTTCTGCTTTCCGGTGGGCTGGATTCCACGACTGTGGCGGCCTATGCGAAGGCTGAAGGCCATGAACTGGTGGCTTTGAGTTTCAACTACGGGCAAAGACACAGGCGGGAGTTGGAGTCTGCCAAGAAGGTGGCGGCGCTCCTGCGGATGCAACACGAGGTCGTCGAGCTGCCTGATTTGAGTAGACTGGCCTGGTATTCCGCACTGACCACCGGCGGTTTGGACGTTCCCAAGGACAGGCCAAACGAAGAAGCGACGGAGGATATCCCAATAACCTACGTTCCGTTGCGCAACACGGTGTTCCTGGCACACGGCGCTGCCCTTCTTGAGAGCCGGGTCCTGAGCCTCATTGACAATGGCAAGATCAATCCGAAGGATTTGTCGGCTTCCATCTTCATAGCGGCGAACGCTGTGGACTACAGCGGCTACCCTGATTGCAGACCGGAGTACTTCGAGGCTATGGCCCAGGCCCTTTTTGAGGGGAGCAAGCTTGGGAAGCAGTACGGAGTGCGAATAGGCATTGAAACACCGGTGCTTCACATGTCCAAGGCTCAGATAGTCAGACTTGGTGTGAGACTTGGTGCGCCACTCGAGTACACGTGGAGCTGCTACGAAGGCGGCGGCCTGCCCTGCGGGGCTTGCGACAGCTGTCTCTTGCGGGCCAAGGGGTTTGCCCAAGCAGGAATCGAGGACCCGCTGCTGGAACGCCTGAGGCGGGAGGGGAAGATTGCTGAAGGTAAGTAGGCAGCCGGGCGGCCAGCCGGAGGTGTTCCATTCGATCCAGGGAGAGGGAGTATATGCCGGAAGACCGGCCGTCTTCCTCAGGTTGGCTCTCTGTAATCTGGCGTGTGTCTGGTGTGATACCAGGTACACTTGGGACTGGGAACACTACGATCAGCGGAGAGAAGTCGTGACGATTTCCCTTGACGAGGCTGAGGAGACCATCCGCCGATATCGCTGCCGAGCCCTGGTGGTTACCGGTGGAGAGCCGCTGGTTCAGCAAAGATCACTGACTCCCCTATTGGAATGTCTCAAGGGTTGCGGCTTTTGGATTGAGGTCGAGACCAACGGGACGATCGTGCCAGGGAAGAAGCTGATGGGCGTCGTTGACCATTGGAGTGTGTCCCCGAAACTGGAGAACTCCGGAAATCCGAGGCCATCGAGAGAGAACCCCAGGGCTCTCCGTCTATTTGGCGGCCTGTCTTCAGCTCACTTCAAATACGTCATAGAGAAGGCAGATGACTTGGCAGAACTGCAAACTATGATGGAGAGGTATGAGATACCTCCCGACAAGATCGTCCTCATGCCCCAAGCTCAGGACAGGGATACCCTTCTTGAGAGAAGCCGCTGGCTGGATGATATCTGCAAGGGCGAAGGATATCTCTTCTCGACCAGGCTCCAGGTTCTTCTTTGGGGCAATCGGCGGGGCGTCTAGAGCGTTGAGCCTGTCTTCAAAAGCAGAGGGGTGTTTCCCGCCGGGAGTCTGAGAGCGTCCTCTGAGCCCAAACCCCAGATCCGAAATCCAAATAGGATGCAGGGATTCCTCCCTGCCGGGGTCTGGGGTGTCCCCAGATTGTCTTATCCTGCCCCCAAGAGTGGGGGCCTAGGGGGTTGAAAGGCCGGCGTGAGGCAGCCTGCGTAGAGCGCTCTGCCACCGGATCATCCATCAACCACATCCGGAATACCGTCAGTCGGGCCCTGTATGCGATAATGAATACTGAATACCCGGCTTTCGGGGCAGAGACAGTCCGGAGAAAGGCCACTGATTAGGTATAGACAGACGATGCGGATACAGATTACTGATACTACTCTTCGTGATGCACACCAATCCTTGATAGCGACACGGATGCGCACCAAGGACATGCTGCCCATTGCCGATAAGCTCGATGCGGTGGGCTTCTTCTCGCTGGAGGTGTGGGGTGGCGCCACTTTCGACTCCTGCATCCGGTACTTGAACGAGGACCCGTGGGATCGATTGAAGGCCTTGCGGGCGAAGGTGAAGAACACTCGTTTACAGATGCTGCTCCGCGGACAGAACCTGGTTGGCTATCGGCACTACTCCGACGACGTGGTGCGTGAGTTCATTCGCCTGTCTGTCAAGAACGGTGTGGATGTCTTCCGCGTGTTCGATGCCCTCAACGACATCCGAAACATGGAGCTGTCCATTCAGGTGGCCAAGTCCTACGGGGCGCATGTCCAGGGAACCATCTGCTACACCACCAGCCCGGTGCACAGTGTGGAGGGCTTTGCCGCGATGGCGGAGAAGCTGCAAGAGCTGGGCTCTGACTCCATCTGCATTAAGGATATGGCCGGCCTGATTACACCGGCTGCGGCCAGCGATCTGGTGAAGGCCATGAAGAAGCGCGTCACTGTTCCGGTGGACCTTCACTCTCATTGCTCCAGCGGGATGGCTCCTCTTAGCTACCATGCTGCGGCTCTGGCTGGCGTCGATATCCTCGATACCGCGTTCTCGGCTTTCGGTTGGGGAAGCTCCCAACCCACCACGGAAAGCGTGGTGGCGGCTCTTCAGGGCACTCCCTATGACACCGGGCTGGATCTGGGCAAGTTGTACGAAATCGGCGAGTACTTCGCGGCGATGTTCGCGAAGTACAAGGCGCTGTTCACCGGGGAAGCCACCCGTCCCAATCTCGCCGTGCTCCTCCACCAGATACCCGGAGGAATGATCTCCAGCCTGGTGAGTCAGTTGAAGGAGCAGAACGCCCTGGACAAGTTGGAGGAGGTTCTGGAGGAGGTGCCCAAGGTCAGGGCTGATCTCGGCTATCCGCCGCTGGTGACGCCCACGAGCCAGATAGTGGGGATACAGGCGGTGCTGAACGTCCTGGCGGGTCAACGGTACACGAAGGTAACCCAGGAAGTGAAGAACTACCTTCTGGGCTACTACGGCAGAGCGCCCGGCAAGGTGAACGAGCAGGTGCGGAAGGACGTGATCGGCAATGAGCGTCCCATCGAAGTTCGTCCGGCGGATCTGATGCCGCCGGAGTTGGAGAAGGCGCGAAGCGACGCACAGAAACTTGGCATCGTGCGGCGTGAGGAAGACTTGGTCACTTATGCACTCTATCCACAGGTGGCCGTCAAGTTCCTCCGTGGTGAGGCCAAGGAAGAACCCCTACCGAGTGGTGCCGAGGCACCTCCGGGCGGCCGTGTTCCGCATGTACTGGACATACCATCGGAGTTCCATGTCGAGGTGGACGGTGAGGTCTTCACCGTCAAGATAACCCCCAAGGTTGGCGGTCGAAGCTCTGCGGCAGTGGGGCAGGCCGAGAAGCCCGCGAAAGCGGCTCACGGCTCCGTGATTTGCCCGATGCCGGGGATGATCGTATCAGTCAAGGTCAAAGTCGGGGACAGGGTGAATCAGGATGACGTCGTCGTGGTATTGGAAGCCATGAAGATGCAGAGTGAGATACGCTCGCCGCATGGCGGAGTGGTGAAACAGATCCTGGTCAATGAAGGTGACTTGGTGAAAGGCGGCGCGGTTCTAGCAGTGGTGGAGCCAAATGGCTGACAAGGTTCTGGTAGCCAATCGCGGCGAAATAGCCATCCGCATAATGCGAGCCTGCCGGGAGCTGGGCATCAGGTCGGTGGCCGCATACTCCTCCCCGGATGAGGAAGCGCTCTTTGCCAAGTATGCGGACGAAGCGTACTTGCTTGGCGGGCCGACCCTGACACAGAGCTACCTTAACATTGCCAAGATCATCGAAGTTGCCAAGACATGTGGGGCCACTGCCATACATCCGGGTTATGGCTTCCTGTCCGAGAATCCCCGCTTTGCCGCTGCCTGTGAGAAGAACGGCATTAGATTCATTGGCCCGTCCAGTCAGGTAATTGAACTCATGGGTGACAAGGTGTCGGCCAGGGCGGAAATGCGGAAGGCCGGCGTTTTCGTGGTGCCTGGCGCTGAGAAAGAAGTGCGCAGCTTTGAAGAAGCGAAATCGGTAGCCGACCAGATCGGCTATCCAATACTCATCAAGCCTTCGGGCGGCGGTGGTGGCATAGGCATGATCGTGGTGCACAGTGAGGGGGATCTGCAGAAGGCGCTCAATTCTTCGCAGGCCATTGCATCCACTGCTTTCGGCATCGGGGACGTGTACATAGAGAGGTATCTGCCGCGAGCCCGACACATAGAGGTCCAGATACTGGGGGACTCGCAGGGGAATGTGATCCACCTGGGAGAGAGAGAATGCTCCATACAGAGGAGACACCAGAAGTTGATCGAGGAGTCTCCTTCTCCGGCCCTGACTCCGGATCTGCGGCGCGAGTTGACTGAGGCCGGAGTGAGGGCAGCCAAATGGGTGGACTACTGCGGGGCGGGAACCATAGAGTTCATCTTCGCCGAAGGGGTGTTCTACTTCCTGGAGGCCAACACCAGAATTCAGGTGGAGCATGCGGTGACGGAAATGGTAACCGGCATTGATATTGTCAAAGAGCAGATACTGGTGGGTCTCGGTCATCCGCTAAGCATCAGGCAGAAGGACGTCCGCGCCCACGGATGGGCCATAGAATGCCGGATCAATGCCGAGGATCCCTTCAACAACTTCGCGCCGTCGCCAGCGAAGCTGCGAGGCTATCGTTCCCCAGGCGGGATAGGCGTCCGTGTTGACAGTGGCGTCCATACCGGCTACTCCATACCACCTCACTACGATTCCATGATTTCGAAGCTGATTGTCTGGGGCAGGGACCGGAACGAGGCCATCATCCGGATGAGAAGGGCCCTATATGAGTACATCATTGTCGGGCCGCAGACCAATCTCCCCTTCCACAAGGCGGTGATGGAGAATCCGCGGTTCGTGGCCGGAGAACTCGAGACCCGCTTCATCGAGCTGGAAACCGAGCTGTTGGAAGACATGAAGAAGATCGCCGAGCGCGAGAAGCCGCTGGTGGACAAGTTGTCCAAGGTGTTCGACGAGAAGCGCAAGGCGGCCGTGGGTGCCGCGCTGGCGGTGGTAACCCAGATGCTGCAGGACCAGGCCGACCGGCAGTAGCAGTTCGAGACAGCCATCTTCCCCCAATTTGACGCCATATGCTGGCTGCCAGTATCCTTTCTTTGACTTTCGAGCGTGCTCATTCGGAGCGCAATTATCAAGGAGGTAGGCATAGTGGAGTATAAGAACATCATCCTGGAGAAGCAGAACCATGTCGTTACCCTGACCTTCAACCGCCCGGACAAGATGAACACCATCTCGCTGGACATGCGGGAGGAGATAGTGGCCGCCCTGAACGAGATCAACGAGGACGATGACGCCCGCGTGATGATCCTCACCGGAGCGGGTGACCGGGCATTCTGCGCCGGTGTGGATGTCGGCGTGATGTCGGCGCGCATTGCCGGACAAGTTGACGAGAGCAGCCGGAAGAAAATCACCCAGCGCGCCGGCTTTCACATACCGCGCATCAGGGAGATGCGAGTCCCCACCATAGCTGCCGTGAATGGCGCGGCCGCGGGTATGGGCCTTTCTTTCATCACCGCCTGCGACATCAGGATCGGCGCAGACAAGTCCAGATACAGTTGCGCCTGGATAAACCGCGGGTTGGTCCCTGATGGCGGGGCCACCCATCTTCTGCCCCAAATTGTGGGGATTGAGAAGGCCCTGGAGCTCTTCTACACCGGAGAAGTCATCGATGCGGCGGAGGCACTCCGGATAGGGCTGGTGAGCCGACTCGTGCCGCAGGCCGATCTCATGAAGGTGGTCCGGGAACTGGCGGATCGGATTGCCGCCGGCCCGCCCATCGCCCAGGAAATGGCCAAGTATGGCGTGTACAAGGGCCTGCTCTGGGACTTCCGGACGGCGCTGGACTTTGAGAACTACGCCATCAAGGTCTGCGCGGGAACCGAGGATTTCAAGGAAGGGGTCAAGGCCTTCGTCGAGAAGCGCAAGCCCGATTTCAAGGGACGCTAGATCGACCAATTATCCAGTATCGTGCAGCGGCAGGTGTTGAGCCTGCCGCTCTAGTGCTTGGCTACTCTGTCATCTGTGCTTGGATTTTCAAAAAGTCGCGTTAATTCCGCGTTATTGTTTGCGGATATCCCTGCCGGGAGGACTTCGTCCAACAGGGCCATGGCATCCTTCTGCATACCGTTCACGATATGCTGGTAGACATCCATGGTGAAGGCCGCACTGGCGTGCCCCAACGCCTCACTGACAACCTTGGGACTTACCTTGCGCAGTAGCATCAGGCTGGCAAACGTATGCCGGCAATCATGGAACCTCACCCCCTCCAGTCCAGCCTGTTTCACTAACTTCTGGAAGGTGTGAGACAACACTGATGGGTCAACTGGCCTCCCTCTCTCTGTCACGAACACTAGATCGTCCAGTGTCAACGGTGCTCCTAGTTGCCAGCGGTAAGCCTCACACCGTGCCCGGCATTCCTTCAGGTATAGGGCCAACTTGGGCGTCATATCTATGCGGCATCGGCTGTGGGCAGTCTTTGGCTCTTTGAATTCACAGACACCCCGGCGCTTGAGAAGGACTTGGTTGACCGATATGGATGCCTCGTCAAGGTCAACGTCTCGCCAGCGTAGTCCCAACAATTCAGCCTGGCGCATCCCTGTATTGAGAGCGGTATAGATCACGGGATAGTATTGGCTTTCACTGGCGATCTCCAACAGATGTCCGACTTCACCTGGCGTCATGGTCTTCATTCTCTTGCTGCGGTATGAGGGCGGGTCCACCAAGTCACAAGGATTGCGGCCAAGAGCACCCTGACGAACGGCGTACTTCAGGGACTCCGACAGTAAGCGGTGCTGGTAGTGAACCGATCGTTTCGACAGATGGGTACACGCTTCGCCGTAGTAGTGCTGGATGGTTGATGGCTGGAGGTCCTTCAGTTGAATGTGGCCCAAAGCCGGCACCAAGTGGCGGTCGATGATGGACTGATAGTTTTCGACCGTCCGCGTACTGCATCGGGTCTTGGCGTATCCTTCCAGCCAATCATGCAAGTGCTCCGCCACAGTAAGGCGTCCCATCGGGATAGGAACACCCTTTGCCAGAGTAACCAGCAGTTCGTTGCGCTTCTTTTCGGCGTCCTTCTTTGACCCGCGAACCGTCATGAAACGCCGTTGAGGCTTCCCATCTGGCCCGGTGCCCGTGTATATTTGGATCTGCCAACTGTTCTTGCTTTGCTGCCTGATTCCTTTCATTTCGTCCTCCCTTACTTCAACCCTTCCCGCTTGATCCTGTTGAACTCGTCTTCCGTGATCCTGACTGTGCGATGTCCATAGCGAATCGCCTTGATCTTGCCCTCTCGTATCCATCGCCTGACTGTCCAGGGATGGACCCGGAGTTCCTCCGCTACCTCTTGGATCGTGTGTGTTGGCACCCTTAACCTCCTTCCTTGTTGTACATACTGCACAATATAGTACATAATGGAAGGGAGGTTGTCAAGCGAGGATTGACTCTCTCGCTGCCTGTCTGATATGGTCGAAGTCGAAATTAGGTGGACTGAACTGGCTACAGAAAGGGGTGGACCATGAAAGTCAACTGGAGCATTGCTGCCGTTGTGGCACTTGTCCTGGTTCTCGGCGTGGCTGTCGGTGGTCTGGTTATACTTCACTGCGATCTCAATGGTGTCCGCGATGACCTTGCTGAAGTTCATGACGAACTCGGTTCGGTTGACGCTCGTCTAAGTGGTTTTGAGGCGACGATGGCTAACATAAACACTGCCGTTCCGCCGGTCGTGACCAGCCTAACTGCCGACTTAAGCGTTATCAAGACTGACGTGGATACCCTCCAGGTTGATCTGAACTACATTCGCCAGAATGGGCTTCCGTAGCCGAAAGGCATCCAAATTCGCTCATAGAGTGTCAACCTCAGCTTGGGGGGGATGGTAGACCCCAGCCATCAGAATCAGTCCTGACGCACCTGGTGACGTTATAGGGGAGAGTGGGGCACCTCTCTGCCTACTTGAAGTCCGCTGTCTGACTAGGGGCATTGTTGACCATTGAGCGTGAATCCGCGTTACAAGTCGCGTTATTGATGACCTCGAAAACGTAGACTTGACTGATTCAGTCGTGATTCGGTTGGGATAGGTGGTAGGGGGGTCGAATTCTCGCGAGATTGAGAAGGCGGTTGTGTATAACGCACGCCAATTTTTTCTATTTCTTGGGAGCTTTTCAGTGAACATCCCTTCCCTCGGATGTGTCCATGTGTCATGTGTCAGTGACACGCCGAACCTCGTTTTTGTGAGGTAATGACACTCATGTGTCAATGTGTCAGGCATTTCCTCTCCTCCCCCACACTCCCATGCTCTCCCTATCCCCCTCCCTGACACACTGACATATAGATAGATTGACTAGGGGAGAGGGGTATCCTTCAAGGTAAAGATGTGTCAGAGAATGAGCGTTGACACACATCTGACATACCTCACTAGCAGAGGGTGACGTACAGGGTTGACTTCCCAGTAAGGTCATTCCTCAACTCCGTCCTGTGAATGATGTTCTCTCGTTCCATCGCCTCGCAGATACTGCCGAAGTACCGGGCGTCTATGCCCAGCTTCCTTTGCAGGTCCCTGGCTTTCATGGTGCGTTCCCTGGCCGCCTTCAAAGCCTCTTCCATGCGTCGCTCCATTCGGAGAGTCTTGCTTTCGCCGAAGGTGGCGAATATGCGCTGGGTGCAACCCTCAAAGAACTGGCATGACTCAATGGCCGGGGTGATGTGGTCAACGTCAATGGCTCTGGTCTTGTCCATGACGGCATACAGCAGCGCCAACTTCCAGCAGTAGTCAGGCAACCGCCGCAAGAGGGTGCTTTGGGTGTTATCCTCTTGGCTACGCCTGTAATGATCCCGGTAATACTCCGTGAAGGTGGCCTTGGCTCCCTCGGAAGGGATTAGTTCTCCGCCACTCTTGGCGATTTCATCGGCACAGGTTCGGCACTCGTTCAGCGACCTCACCAGAGAGTCAAACTTCGCCTTGTCTGGCTTGCGGATACGGCAAAGGTTGCTTCGGGTCTCCTATGATGTACAGGAAGCGCCCGGCGAAGCCTCCGAGGACATCACTCTCAGCCAGGGACTGTTCCAGCCATGACACCGTTGTATTGGCAACAATACTCATGAACGGCTCCACGGCCCACACCGTCTTCTGCCTCGTTTGAAGTCGGTAGTCCCGGCATGAGAAGAGTTCCGTCAGGCATGGCACAAGGATGCTTCCCTCTTGTTTGCCCTTTGCCAGAAGAGTGCGGAACTCGTCGGCTACCATCACCACCACGCGCCCCCTGCCGTCAAGGGCGTCCAGCAAGCCCTCAGCGCTTCCCATGCCATGAATGATCTGGACTGGTGGCCTCACGGTAGGGTCTTCGGAAGTATCTTGGGTGGCGTCCACTAGGTCACGGCTTCGGCTCCAGGAGGTCGTCTTCCTCGGAAGCCCACTTGTGCCGGCCAGTACAGCGTAGAAGTTGGGGAAGATCGGGTTGGCATAGTGCACCCATGTCCGTTACCCCAAGATTGCACCAAAGGCAACGGCAAACGATGCGAAGTGGTAGGCGTCCGAGGCTTCCGTGGTAGGTGCAACCAAGTCTCTGTAATCGGCGAAGAGCCCTTGCCAGCATGAATCTGGAAGCGCCAGGGATAGCCCGGTGCCTTTTCCCGGCTGCGTGACCGCTTGCTTTGCCTGGCGCTCCGCCCACAGCCTGTTGATGACCTCGGCGGGGTCACTTGAACCGTCTGTTGAACCCCTGACCACGATTGGCTCACTCACGGCTCACCTCCTGGTCAGGGACAATGCTTCGCCGGCGGACTTCCCGGCACTTGGCGCAGCGCTTGGGCTGCGTCAGCGACTTGCTGGCGTAGTAAGCCTGTTCGCCGGCCGTGAAGGTGAAAGTCTTCAGGCAATCACTACACTGGAAGGTTAGGTCAGCGGCTTGATCTGTGCGTTTCTTCATTCCATCCGTCCTTCATGTCGGTATTCCCTTCTAGTTCACTGGCGCTTGGATGCCGTTGGCGAGTAGTGCGTCGATCTTCGCCTTGCTGCACACCATCCGCCGATTGCCCACATGGATCACTCCGGGCAGCTTCCCCTGGCGGGCTAGTCGATAGGCCAGATTTCGACTGATACCTAGTTTCTCGCTGACCTCATCCACGCTGTAAACGAGCTTCTCATCTGCCATCTGTCTGTCCTCCGTCGTTTGATTCATCATGACCCTGTTGCAATAAGACTATCACTGTGGTAACCTCTAACAAGTGGTGTTAGACGATACACTAGACGATACATATGCCTAACCGACCGTCATTGTGGCTGAGACGTGAGCACGCGATGGTGCTCAGCGGGGACCGTCTCAAGGCGAAGGACCTATGGCGAGATGCCGGGTATGATCCCTTCAAGCAACGAAATCTACCCAATGCATTTGCCAAGGTGAAGGATGCGAAATCGGCCATCAGGTTCGTGGAGCGTTACGGTTTCTTGGGGTACGCCAGCCTCAAGTCCGGGTTGGATGCTGACGACCAGCGGTGGCAAGAAGACGAAGAGGATTTGTTGCCCTGGATACTGGGCCAGGCAGACACTGTTCGCTTCGCTCTGGATATCATAGGGATGCTGGAGCATGGGACTCTGCGAGAGTTGAGGAATACGCTCAAGTCTCGGCAGGTGTCATTGACGGAGTCCGAGATCACTGAGCAACTACAGAAACTCCCGATAGTAGGTTGGGGGGCCGAAGGGCCGCCAAACGTGACCTTCAGATACAATTGCACCATCGGGCTTGAAACACTAGATCACTACTATTCTGCTTGGAAGACACGCGGGAGGTTCATGACTTGGGATGAGGACAGAGTTCGCAGTCATGCGGCTGAACTCCTGACCGCTCTAGTGAACCGCAACACGGCACACGTTCGTCCAGTATTCTTCTGTGAAGGCAACGACAGGCTGCAAATGACATACGATTACCGTGCCCTTATTGAAGTGATATGGCACCATATCGGCAATATGGCGATGATGAGCCAAGAAGGCACAGGTGTAAGGATTGGCGTATGTCACGAATGCGGGAGTCTGTTCGTGGCGTCGCGCAGACCGCGTGAAGGACATCCAGAGTTCTGTCCGCCAGAGATGTACGAGGGGAAGGGTTCACGGTGCGGATTGAGACATCGAATGCGAGAGCGTAGAGAAAGGATGAAGAGGAAGGGGAAATGAGGGGCCATAGAAGTTGCGTTACTTCCACATCCCCTCCGTATCCACGCTGAGGTTAGGGCTGGTATAATGTCACAATTGATTCAACCTCAGTATGCAGAGGCTGGACATCGGGAGGGATGAGAGATTGAAGTGCCCATGCTGCGAGGGAGAGATGGTCTCAGGCAGGGTATTTATCCACGGCAGACTGAAAGATTTCCTATTGGTAGGCTGGTCATCACAGCAGCTTTGGTTCGCACGCGACGGCAATCCCAAAGAAGAGAAAATCCTGAGTTCTTGGGGTGATGATGCGGCAGAGGGGCACCGATGTACCGCTTGCGGTGCTGTACTCATCAAGGGCATATCCCCCAGAACGCAGTCAGACGCGGGACACTGAGACTTCAGACTCCCCCCTCCCCTTCAGCCCCAGATGGTCACAGGCTTAGCCCCTTGCCCAGTTCCGTACAGTATCGCCCATGGATTCAGCCCGAATCAGGGCACTTGCAGAACCATGAAGGAGAAGGAGCTCATAGCGGGGTTGCCTGTGTTGCCAATTAGATTCACGCCAAGCTTGCCTGAGAAGCTCTCATAAGCGGCTCCGTACACGTACTCCATCGTGGGGGTAACGAGAGTGACATAGCCTCCGGTGCTGTAGTAGATACCTGTGAGAGTGATATCGTACCGTTGCTGTGCAGCATTCCAGCTACAGCTGGTCACATTGTAGCCGCGACCGATGGTGCCATCCCCAATAATGAACCCCATGGCAACTATCATGTTCGGGCCCGGCTCACCATCCGTACCATCAACACCTGTGGCGCCTTGCAAACCCTGTATTCCCGCGTCACCCCTGTCACCCTTCGCAACCCACGAGTCCCACCAAGCCGTGTCTGTGGGCACATGGTTGGTATTACTGTCTTGTTTCGAGACATAGGACGACCCCAGCCAGCCCACGGCGTCGTGTTTCCTATACGTTAGCGAGCTGCTCCATTCACCTTGCCACGCGATTCCAACGCCGGGCAGACCTGTGTCGCCCTGCGGACCGGTGAGGTCGCCCGTAGTGTAGCTCTGCCCATTAGTCAGATAGATGGTAATGGTTCCATCCGTGTTGTTGGCTATGCTCTGAACCCCAACCCCGTCTGCACCCGCTTCTCCCTGTTCACCCTTGGCACCCGCACAAGCCGACCCAACAACCACGCAAGCCAGTAGAAGAACCGTGATAGCGACAAGTCTGAAGGACTTCATCTCTCCCCTCCTCGTTTAGGTATTGCCCCTGAGATTCTAAGCAACCGTTGATGGGGGGTCAAGGGACACCCGAAGGGAAGTCGACCCCTTCAGCCCCAGCCACCTGGTGACACCGTTGGCATGATATGATAGGCGACATGACAACGACACGACAGGTCTCATACCATGAGTGACAAAGAACAGCCCATCGCCAAGGCAGCGGAGATACTCGGCAAGTCCCAGCGCACTATCCTTCGGTGGATACAGAGCGGCAAGGTGCCGGCCCAGAAGGTAGACGGTGAATGGCGCGTTGACCTGACAGGTATCATGCCGAGTGAGGTGACAAACCACGCCGATGTCATGTCAGAGAGGGACTCAGAGATAGCCGACTTGAGAGAAGAGATCGACTTTCTCAAGAGCCAAGTCACCGAGAAGGACAAGCAGATATCAGAGCTGCACGTTCTACTTGCCAGGCAGCAGCCCAAGCAACTTGAGGAGCCCGGGCATAAGCGTTGGTGGCAGTTCTGGAAGAGATGATACCCGACTGAAGCACTAGACTTCGGCCTGTCCTCCCCCACCCCTTCAGCCCCAGATGGTCACAGGGGGCATCATGAGAGGCCGAAAAGTCGCGTTATTTCCGCGTTAAACTGTTGGCGACAGTCCGCAACTGGCGGGGATTCCGTGAGGGAAGCCAAAAACACAAGAGGCCAAGCTACAACGTAACTTGACCCCTTGCGACAGTTCGCGCACAATGTTGAGCCTGCCGCTTTTCATTTTCGTCTGGTTCGTCTGGCAATTGGCTCCTTGTCCGTTTGGATTCTGTTCGTAATGCGGCATCTCAGACCAGCTAATATGTTCCTGCGCTCTGCTGTCTTCTGGAATTGAGTAGCGGCTGTCAACAGTGCAGAATGCGTTGGATAGTGATAAGAGATGAGCCTGACCATAGACAGACTGCGCTGTGAATATAGAGAGAACCCTCTGGGCATTGATGCTATCAAGCCAAGGTTCAGCTGGATTTTGCTTTCGGACCGCAGAAACACAACACATGCTGCTTATCATATCCAGGTGGCAGCGAGCAAGGAGGCGCTGACAGATGCTTCAAGGCTGGTCTGGGATTCCGGAGTAGTGGAAAGAGATTCTTCCATTTGGATAGGTTATGACGGAGACAAGCTGGTTTCGTTTCAGCGCTACTGGTGGCGGGTCAAGGTCATGGACAGTCACGGACAAGAGTCAGACTGGAGCCAGCCTGCCTGGTGGGAGATGGGCATTCTGAGCCCAGCGGAGTGGACGGCGGAGTGGATATCTCCTGATCTCGAAGAGAAGGATGAGGACAATCCCTGCCCCATGCTGAGAAAGGAGTTCGACCTTAAGGGAAAGGTCAAGTCTGCCAGGGCCTATGTGACATCACTCGGCCTGTATGAGATGGAGATCAACGGCAGGCGAGTAGGCGATGCCCGGTTGACTCCCGGGTTCACGAGTTTCCACAAACGTCTTCAGTTCCAGACATACGATGTATCTGACTACTTGCGGGAAGGCCAGAACGCCGTAGGCGTGTTTCTGGCGGACGGCTGGTACAGGGGCCACCTCTGGTTCAAGGCAGTTCCAAAAGTCTTCGGCAGAGAACTGGCCCTCTTAGTGCAAATCCGCATCCAATACAAGGATGGAACCATCGAGACGATTGGAACGGATAGCTCCTGGCAGTGCACGACAGGTCCGATCCTGTGTTCCGATCTGTACTATGGCGAAGTGTATGATGCGCGCCAGGAGATCCCCGGCTGGTCAGAGCCTCGCTGCGGATATGACAAGTGGGGAAGAGTGAAGAGACTCGACTACGGCAAAGCGCACCTGGTTTGCTCGCCGGGAGGGACAGCGAAGATCAAAGAGGAAATGCAGCCCCTGAAGATTCTCAGGACCCCCAAAGGAGAGTTGGTGGTCGACCTGGGACAGAACATCGCGGGCATTCTCAGGCTTCAGGTTGAAGGAGAACGCGGGAGAGAGATTACTCTCAGTTACTGTGAGGAGCTCACACCCGCAGGCAACTTCAATATCGAGCAGCTTGACCTGCTGGGCCACCAGAGAAGGGCAGGGCGTTTCTATCAGATCGACCGGTATGTTCTGAAGGGCGGACCCGAGGTGATTGAGCCCCGCTTCACTTTCCACGGATTCAGATATGTGAAGATAGAAGGCTACCCGGGGGAACTGGATCTGGGTAACATTAGAGGCCTTGTCATACACTCTGATCTACCGGTTACGGGAGACTTCTCCTGCTCCAATCCTCTCATCAATCAACTGCAGCATAATATCCTCTGGTCTCAGAAGGGCAACTTCCTGGACGTGCCCAGCGATTGTCCCCAGAGGGAGAAAATGGGCTGGACGGGTGACATTCAGATCTATGCTCCGACAGCCTGCTTTCTGATGGACTGCTCCGGATTCCTGGTGAAGTGGTTGCATGACCTGAAGGCAGACCAGAGGGATGATGGCCTAGTCCCGCACATCATACCCTGGCTGCTTGATTATCCAGTCTACGGTCCCCTTGGTGTTGGCGGCTCTTCCGGATGGGGCGATGCCTGCATCATTGTCCCCTGGACTCTGTATCTGTACTACGGGGACAAGGGAATCCTTGATGAGATGTACGGCGCCATGAAGAAATGGGTTAGCTTCATTCAACAACGATCCAGGGGCCATATCTGGAACAGGGGCATGCACTGGGGGGATTGGCTGGAACCGGGGAGACCGGTCTACTCCTACTTCCTGCCGTGGGCCCCAAAGGGCTATGTGGCAACCCCCTTCTTCGCCTATTCATCTCACCTGCTCTCCAAGATTGCCGGAGTGCTCGGGAAAGACGATGACGCGGACTACTACAGGGGCCTCTCAGAGAAGGTGGGAGCAGCCTACCTCAAGAGATACGTGAACAAGAACGGGCGGGTCAAGCCTTCCAGGCAGGGTGCCTATGTTCTGGCGCTGGCCTACGACATGGTTCCGGACGGAATGAAGCCGAGACTGGCTGCCCATCTGGCCAAGATGGTCAAAGACAACGGCAACCACCTTGACACGGGATTCCTCTCTACTCCCCACCTCTGTCAGGTTCTGTGCGACAACGGGTATGAAGACTCGGCTTTTGAAGTCCTGAATCAGGACACTATTCCCTCATGGCTGTATGAGGTCAAGGAGGGAGCCACGTCAGTCTGGGAAGCCTGGGATTGCATCAAGGCCGATGGCACGCTCCGCAAGGGGATGTCTTTCAATCATTACGCTTTCGGCGCGATTGGCGCTTGGCTCTATCGCTACGTGGCTGGCATTGGACTGGATGAGGAGAATCCAGGCGGCAAGCATATCATTCTATCCCCACATCCTGGTGGTGGGCTGTCAGAGGCCCGGGCCTCGTACCAGTCATCCTACGGAGAGGTCAAATCAGCATGGAAGCTTCTTGAGGGGCAGATGACATACAGTGTCAGGGTGCCCGCAAATGGCGCGGCGACCGTCTATTTGCCAAGAGCCGTCAGGGCTGAGGTCAGAGAGAACAACAAGCCTTTGGAAGAAGCAGAGGGAGTCTCAAAGGTCAGCCAGGAGACTGGCGGAGTCACGCTACAGTTAGGCAGCGGATCCTACAAGTTCCGCTACAAATACACGTAGAGTAATTCCGCCGAGCGCGTAGCTCATTGGCCCAGTCCTTCGACTCTCGAGTCTCCGGTTGCTTTCGTGACGCCCGACGGGCGTCCAGAGTCCCTATCATCAGCTCTTTCCGAAGGCGATGATCAACTCGTCGCCTTCTTTCAGAGGCCTGGTGACCTGGTCAGGCGGGAGCTTCTCCCTCCACTCCGGGTCATTGACGAAGAACCATATTAGCGGCACCAAGCGGTTCTCCTTGTCATAGGTCCATTTCTTCATGGAAGGATATCTCTTCAGCATGATCTGCAGGCACTCCAGTGCGTTTGCCGCACTCAGCTCGAACACTTCCGGTTCACCGCTGAGCTCACTCAACATGCGAAGCGTCGGAGAGAGGGTGACTCTTACTCTTGGCTTTGGCTTCGACTTCATTTCCCTTCTCCCGCATCAAGTATGAGGTGTGCTACCGGCTATCGGCAATTCGTCCGTGGTGACCCCATTCTAGCATCGAGCTCGGCGGTTCTCCATCTGCGGGCCTTTCTAAGGTGTCTTGGACGGGTGGACTTTCCCCTCCATATTCATCAGGTAATAGCGCTTCACTGCTCGAACACCCTGTTCCATGCAACTGACAACTGGTAGCAGTCTCTGGCTGTCTTCAAGCAGCCGGGGATCCAAAATCGCATTCCGGTCAAGAAGCTCCTGCACGGACTCTACTGGAAGGACTACTTTGCCCCATTCAATGCAGCGCTGCCCGCAGGCCTCGAGAGCTTTGGAGAGAAGAAGGCCGGCATAAGCCAGAGGAGGTCCCCCGCGGTCATTCTCCCGGCTCCACTGGATGTCCATGTTCATGGCATTCCTGACATCTTGCGCCGTCGTGGCAGAGGCCTGTGGAGCCTCAGTAAAGAGGAACTTGTTGACGACGCTCAGCATGCTGGAGGCAGATCTCTCGCATGCAGCTCTCCTGGCGTCTCCGGCAAATGCCTGTTCCCGATCGATGCCTCCAAACCAGACGGATATCATGTGAGGAGTGCACACCTTGATCAACGAGAGAGTCTTCTGTTCGTCGCCCCTGCCCCAGGCATTCTTAACCAGGTCGATTTCCCTGACGAGTGCCTGGGCTGCCGAAGTGGCTCCAATAAGCCGCGCCATGTGAGCCATGTATTCGTAGTCATGTGTTAGATATCCGCTTATCTTGTACTTCTGGCGAAGCAGCTCCGCGATTTCGTCTGAGGCATAGAGGAAGAGACGTTTGGTATATCGCTGTGGGGCCTCGTCGAACAGCGGTGGACACCATGACGACATTGGCACCTCCTCTTGGGCCGGTTCAGGCTTGATCCAGCCAAGCCATTCAATTGACCAGACTCTGCTGCTACGGGCCGCCTCCCTTTGGACACGAGACAGAGACCGTGGCCGTTTCAGATGGGAAGTACCGCCGCCGGAAGTATAGTGCCACGTTTACCAGGCTGATCAGCACCGGCACTTCCACCAGTGGTCCGATGACTGCGGCGAAGGCTTCGCCCGAGTCAATACCGAATACGGCTATGGCCACGGCTATGGCCAGTTCGAAGTTGTTGCTGGCGGCCGTGAAGGCGATTGTCGCCGTCTTCGGGTAGCTCGCTCCGATTCTCTTGCCCATGTAGAAGGAAACGAAGAACATGATCAGGAAGTAGATCAGCAACGGAAGAGCTATACGCAGCACGTCCAGAGGGAGTTCCACTATGACGTCGCCCTTGAGTGAGAACATGACGACGATGGTGAACAACAGGGCAATGAGGGTGATGGGGCTGATCTTGGGAATGAAGCTCTTTTCATACCACTCCCGCCCTTTGGCCCGCACCAGGGTAAAGCGCGTCAGCATGCCACCGAAGAAAGGTATGCCCAGATAGATTAAGACGCTCTTGGCGATCTCGCCTATAGTCACATCCACCACCGAGCCCTCTTGGCCAAAGTACTTGGGCAGCACAGTTACGAAGACGTAGGCATAGACCGAATACAGCAGAATCTGGAAGATCGAGTTGAAGGCCACCAGCCCGGCGGCGTACTCGCTGTCACCTTTGGCCAACTCGTTCCAGACGATGACCATGGCGATGCAGCGGGCCAGGCCGATCATGATCAGCCCCACCAGATAATGCGAGTACTCCGGGGAGTGCCAGATCACCCCCAGGAACAGGATGGCCAGGAAGAACATGAGGACGGGGCCAATGAGCCAGTTCTGCACCAGTGAGAGGCCCAGGATGCGCCAGTCGCGGAAGACACGGCCCATCTCTTCATACCGCACCTTGGCCAGCGGAGGATACATCATCAGAATGAGGCCGATGGCAATGGGGATCGAAGTAGTTCCCACCGAGAGCCTGTCGGTGAAATCGGCCACACCGGGGACAAGACGCCCGAGCAGAACCCCAAAGGCCATGGCCAGAAAGATCCACAGCGTCAGGAAACGGTCGAGCAAGGACAGCCTGCTGACTAAGCCCTTCGGCTCGGCATTCCTCATCGGCTACACTCCCACTTACCGCGATTCACCTGGAATCCGGGCGCGTTTTCCGGATTCACGTTACGTCTTGTTTGCCAGGACCTCATCAACTGCGGCTACCAAGGCATCCCTATCCTCCGCCCCGGCAAAACGCCGGGGATACTCAATGTACCCTCTGCTGTTCTTGCCTTCTATCACCAGCATTTTCGGGAAGTCGGTGACATCGAATTTCCTGGCGGCGTCATCCCATTCCGCGCAGTCCACGTGTTCGAAGTCAACGGAGTCACCGTACCGGTCCCTGAGTTCCATGAACATTACGAGCACCGGCCTGATGTCTTCAACCTCACCTTTCCAGAGGAACATCACCACAATGGCGTCATTCTGCAAGGCGCTGTCAATGCTCTCCTTCCAGGGAGCCTTCTCCTCCGGCAGCTGTGAGAAGGTCACTGCCATGGCAACGGCGACTATGATGAGGCCCAAAGCAATGATGGCTACCCTGGGCAAGCGCAGCTTCTCCAACCTCAACAGATGTCCGATCCCCACCACCCCGGCCCTTCTTCTCTGGTAGATGAGCAATCCGGCTACAGACAGCATGACTATGTCAACGATCAGGGAGGTGGTGTGGCTCATGTTGACCAGGTTCCCCAGGCAACCGCAGGGTTCTTCCACGTCACGAAAGAAGCTGGAGATGTTGCCCACCACGAAGGTGAGTGTCATGAGGATGCAGATCGCAGAGGCAATTGTGGGGAATATGCCGAGCACCAGACACCAGCCGACAAAGAGTTCCGCCCAGGGAAGCACCGTGCCGAAGAGGTCAGCAAGGGCCACCGGCAGCATATGATAGTTCTGAACAGCATCGATGAACAGATCCGGGTGCTGAAGCTTGGCGAAGGCCGATATGACAAACAGGGCACCAAGAGCCACTCGTAGAACAGTCAGCACGCCTACGGCTAGGGTAGCCCATCTCTCCTTGGTTTTCATGATTCTCCTTTCAGTTGCTCCCTCTGCTCTTTCCGCTCACCCCACGTTTGGCTATCATTCTATCAGCTTGACGAGTGATGTTCGATCAGCGGCAAACTCAGGCTGCTGTAGAACGGGACAATCTTCAAGCGTGACCTTCTTTCTGGCCAGCTCAACGGCAAAGGCCAGACAGGTAGGTTTGCCGCATTTCTTGCAGTTGATTCCGGATAGAAAGCGGTTGAGGACAAGGCCCATGTTCAAACTCGTCTTACCCGGTTGGGCTACTGACGGTGGCTGGGTCAATTTCGACGCGATCTGGTGGAATATGGGCGATTCAGTATAGGCCCCTACGTCGTGCAGCGTGTAGTCTGTGAAAGGTACTGGTTTCTCCTGGTAGCAGCTCCAGACGGCCTTCTCTATCATCTTGGGATTCAGCCCTGGTTGACTCCTATCCCTTTCTCCGGGCTGGCACAGAAGATTGATGATGACCACGATCTGGGACCTGAACCTCTCTACCGCCTCCAGGGGGATATTGTGCAAGTACGGAGTTGGCGCTTCGGAGGCTATGATCTGTTTCTTGTCATCCACCCCATTTTGCTTCAGTGCCAGCAATGACTGACCCGGTAGGTGTCCGGGCGACTCTCTGCCGCAGAGCACAATATAGCGTATGTTAGGGTTGGCCACAACATTGCAGATTATCTTCTCCAGGCCGATGTTCTCCGTTTGCAGCATGCCTGATATGGCCGCTCCGGCATCGACGCCAGCCACCACCATCTCATTGAGCTCGGGTGGGATGTTGGAGTCAAAGGTGGCCAGAATGACACAGACGGCGACGGGCGAGTAGTCGTTGCCCCTCAGGTAGCGGCCTTCTTCCGGTGGGTATCCGTCCGCTGGTTTCACTTTCAACATCACTCTTCGCCTCAGAAAAGGGAGACGATAAGATACACACCCGCGCCTATCAGAAGCACTCCCCCGAACTTCTTCGAATAGTTGGAAAAATTGGCGATACCTCTGGAGGCCAGGACCTTCTGGGCAAAGCCTGCCGATATGCCCGCGCCCAGGACCAGAATCCAGTGTCCCAGGGCATAGCACAGCAGCAGACCGCCACTGTAGGCGATCTTCTTCTGCGTGGCGGCAAAGGTCAGTATGACCGCCAGCACAGGCGTAGCACAGGGAGAGGCCACGATGCCAAAGAAGAGCCCCATGAGGAAGGCTCCCAGCAACGCCTTCCGCTTCGGCATGAAACGCTGAGATATGCCAACGTTGAACTTGAACACGCCGAGCAGAAACAGTCCCAGGATGATAGCCACCGGCGGGAGTACATACTTCCAGAATCCACCGACATCCCCGAATAGCCTGCCTAACGCTCCGGCGATGACACCCAGGATGGTGAAGGTTATGGTGAGGCCCAGAGTGAAGACCAGGGAATATTGAATGGCCTTCTTCGGCGAACCCTCTGAATAGCCGCTGACATAGCCAATGACCAGCGGTATCATAGCCAGGACACAGGGACTCGCGCTGGAGATCACTCCGGCCAGGAAGCACGCCGGGAAGGCCACCCAGCCATGGTTCTGGACAATGTTGCCAAGTGATTCCAGCCAAGCGTCCACTTACAGAAACCCCAATTCTTCGAGATGAGCCAGGACATCCTCTTTGGGCCAGTATCCGACATGCCTGGTCACCTCCTGTCCCTCACTGTCAAAAAATATCTGCGTCGGCATAAGGGAGATCTTGTATTTCGCGGCGACGCCTGTATGAATGCGAACATCTGTGAAAGAGAGGTTCAGCTTGTCGCCGTACTCTGCAACTATCTCCTCCAGGATGGGCTTCATGGCTTTACAGGGGGTGCAGGTGGATGCACCGAACTCGGCAATTGTCGGTCTTCCATTGGTCAGCGCCTCGTCCAGCGGAGTCGCGCCCACCCAGTCGCTGCCACCATCCGTTGAGCAGGCAACGGACAGTACCAGCGACGCGGCAAGGCAGACTAGCAGGATCAGACATATGCCCTTCTTCATCTTCATTATCCACCTGCTTCGTTCGGTGAACATCCTGGATACGCCCGGCTACATGGGGAACTGCCTCTGTAACCCCGACACCCGGGTTAGCTGGAGCCCATGGCCCCTCCCTGATTCATCGGTTTTCCCTATACGGCTGCGCCTGAAGTCGCCGCTATCACGAGCGGCCTCGAATCAAGACTTTCAGCCGCAGCCGGGCCCGCATTCCGCGACCGTCTGAGACTGGTCGACCTCCGGCGGAGCTTCCTTGCTGGAACTCGAACGTCCCTTCCTTGGCACAGCCAGACGTCCCTGGTAATCACGGATTCTCTGGACTACCTCTTCGTTCTTGGGCAGACGACCTCCCTCCCTGCGATTGGAGTAGACAACCCACTCATCGACGTACACATCGAAGATGCCTACAGGGCCCTTCTTCACCTTCGCCTCAATGGCGAATTCCTTCTTGATGGCGGCCGCCAGACCGGTGGCCGTGCGAAGCCAGCCTCACTCGTCACAGTAGACGATCTCGACCTTCTTGATCTCGCGCACCTTACCTGATTCACCCATGTCATGCCTCCTTTCCCATTTGCGCAGCATGCTTGCCATTGGTGCATAGGAGAAGTCGCTACTTCTTCTGGCTGCGCTCCTCTTTCTCCAGGCCGTTGATGATCATCTGGGTCACCTCAGCCTTGCTGGGCACCTTGCCGGAACAGACCAGTTCCTCGTTGATCACCAGACCCGGCGTCATCACAATGGAATAGCTCATGATCTTTTTCATGTCCTTCACTTCTTCAACGCTGGCATTGATGGCCAGCTCACTCACCACATCTCTGACCAGCTGAACGAGTTGATGGCACCTGGAGCAACCCGATCCCAGAATCTTGACGTTCATGCGGTTACCTCCTCTTGACTGCGACATTGCATTGAATCAGAGTTGTTCATCGCTTGCTCCTGCCGGTGAGCATGGCGGACAGGCCCGCCGACCCCGTGGGGGACTCAATCAGCCATGGAACCAGCGCGACGCGTTTAGAGTGCTTCTCGATCACCTCGTCGATGTAGGCTCTCTCGTTCATCTGACGGCTGGTCAGGACCGGGTCGGTCGTCTCGACCGGAGTGAGCGCCTGGTTGATCACCCAGGCAAAGGGATAGATCTCAGCGCGGGCAAGGTCACTCTGCAGGCGCCCTGCCTCATGGACCGGGGTCGCCTCGGGCAGCGTAACCAGCAGGATGCGTGTGAAAGCCGGATCGCGCAGGTGGGGCAAGAGGTCCCGGACAGTCTCCGGCATATTGCTCGACTGCCGCAACACCTCGCGATGGTAGGCCTCGGCTGCGTCAAGCAGAAGAATGGTGTGGCCTGTCGGCGCCGTATCGAGGACCACGAACCCGTCCTTGCCCTCGGCAACCGTTCGGGCAAAAGTGCGGAACACGGCGACCTCCTCGGTACATGGCGAGCGCAGGTCCTCTGCCAAAAGCGCCTGCCCCTGCTTGTCGAGCTTGTCACCGACGGCGCCCATGACCTCCTCGCGGTAGGCTCGCGTTTCGCCCTCGGCGTCGATGCGGCCCAGCTTCAACCCGGCCGGCGGGTTGTCTATTAGCCACGAAACGTGTGCAGCAGGATCGGTCGTGCTGAGATACACCTGGTGTCCGCGGCGCGAGAGCTCGAGGGCGATAGCCGCTGCCACCGTGGTCTTGCCCACACCGCCCTTGCCCATGGTCATGATTACGCCTTTGCCAGCCTGTTCCAGTTCGTCGACCAGGCGGACGAGCGGCGGCGGCAACCCCCGGCGAACAGTCGTCCTGGCCCCTGCCTCCACAGGTTGTGAAGTGCCGCCGAACATCGTCCGCAAGGCATCGGCGCCAAGCAAGTCACGTGGGCTGAGTGGAATCTCCTGGCGTGGCAACCCCGCGATTCCGGCCGGCATGGCGGCGAGCGCCTCGTGGCCCCGTTGCTCGAAGGCAACCGCTACCGGATCGTCTTTGCGTGAAGTGTGGAACACACCGTTCAAGATGAGGCATTGGTTGCTGACACCGAGTTCGCGCAACTCCGCGCTCGAACGCTCCGCTTCGCGCAGCTCCGATACTTCAGGGCGGCTCACCAGCACCAGGGTGGTCCGCGCCGGATCGGCGAGGGTCTGGACCGACGCTATGTATAGGCCCTGTTGTTCCTTCAAGCCGGAAAGCGGCCCCAGGCAGGAGGTCCCAGTGGTGTTCGTTTCCAGGAACGAGGACCACGCGTGCGGGAGCGAGAGCAGCCGCAAAGTATGGCCTGTGGGCGCGGTGTCGAAGATCACGTGGTCGTACACAGCGGTGCGGGCAGGATCACCGAGCAGGCGGGAGAACTCGTCGAAGGCGGCGATCTCCATGGTGCACGAGCCCGACAGCTGTTCCTCCATGCTGCGTACGGTGGCGTCAGGAAGAACTCCTCGGTATGGGCCAACCATGCGGTCGCGGTACTCTTGGGCCGCGACCTCGGGGTCCAGGTTCATGGCCTCTAGATGGGCGACCCCCGGAACAGCCGCCGGCGACGAGCCGAGGCGTACACCGAGGACCTCATCCAGGTTCGAGGCTGGATCGGTGCTGACGAGCAAGATACGACGTCCTTCGTCCGCTAGCTCAATGGCCGTAGCGCACGAGATCGAAGTCTTGCCGACGCCGCCCTTGCCGGTGAAGAACAAGTACCGGGTTGCCTTCTCGGTGATATTCATTTATTGGCAGCTCAGACCTTTCTCTATTCCGTTGGTGGTTCACTGATGTGCTTTTGTGCGAGCTCCCAGGTCGAAAGGGCTGTCCTGTCCTTGACCGACTGCGCCATCTCCACGACCAGGCGCAAGTCGTCCTGGGACACACCGAGCTTACGCGCCTTGCCATAGTGGTACTCGAAAGCGTCCTCGCCGCTCGAACCGATGGCCGCGCCAATGGCTACGAGCTCTTTGACCGCGTCGGTGAAGATGCTGGGGCTGATCCTGGTCCCGGCGTAGTCAGCAAGCATCTCCCGCGTCGGGTAGCGGCTCTTCAAGACTACGGCGCCATCCACCATCGTCAGTGGCAGGCAGTCGTTGCCTTCCTTCGCGAGTGCTTCCTTGACCACCGGATTGTTGGCAAACGCCGATGGCTGCTGGGACAGGTTGTACCTCTGCACCCCTACCCCTTGCCGCTTCAGCCAGTCGAGGTCCGCGGCGAAGCGAACCAGCTCAGGATCGACCGACGGGCCGCATACCCCCGTGGAACAGCACATGGGTGGGTCGTAGATTTCAATCTTCATAAGCACTCTCCTCCTAGATCATCATGTTGGGCAAGACGGCGGAGGCTCCGCCGATGAACAGGAAACGCGATGAACAGTTTAGGACGGCACTCGACCAGCCCGTCGACGCCACCACGCAGCATCACAACAAAGTCGTCCAAAGCCCCCTCACCTCTTGCCTATATGCGCGTTACCGCAAGTGTTGGCCGAAAAAAAGGACAGTCATCGAGCGCACTTATTGACACACCCCGGGCCAACCCGTTCGGCCGTCTTCAGTCGCTTCCGGTCCAGAGCCGCTACTTCGTCGTTCTCTAGCGACTTCGTCACCGCCGCGACAAGAGAGGAATAGTATTCCTTCATCCCGTCTTGATCCACCGAGTAGAGAGACCAAAGGCTCTCCTTCCTCATCTTGAGGAAGCCGGCGTCGTGCAGGATGCCGAGGTTGCGGGAGGCCCTGGTCTGGGAAATGTCCAGCGCCTGCATCACCTCGCACACGCAGCACTCCCTCTCCAGCAGGACATTCAATATCCTCAGCCGGGTCTCGTCCGAGAGAGCCTTCATCGCCTTGACTACGTCCTGCATCTTCTTGTCTTGGTTTATATGCGGGAATCCGCCTATAGTCTAGCGGCGCAATCGTGGTTGGTCAAATCGTCAGCCGTCCATATGGCGGTGTAGGGGCGAAGCATCCGATCTTGGAGGGTCACGGCGGATGCTTCGCCCCTACAATCTCAGATACCGAGTTTCTTCCGCTTTGCCTCGATGTGTGCCAGCATGCCGTCCACGGCTTTGACATAATCCGTCTCCACGCTGAGCAGGCCGCCGGTCACCTGCGGGCAATCCTGGGTCAGCAGCTTGACCAGGTTCGGCGCTTTGGTGACGGTGGGCACTGGATTGACGTAGGTGTAGAGGCCGAACGCCAGGGCGAAGACGGCGTCGATGGTAGCCTTCTGCTCCATGTACTCCGGCGCTGCGGCCACGACTGGCAGGTCGGTCACGGGTACTCCGCCCAGCGCACCCGAAATGGCCGCCAGCAGGTCGGCGATGCGGCCGGTATCGGTGCACGTGCCATAACTGAGCACCGGCGGCACTCCCAGCTTTTCGCAGATTCCCTTGAGACCGGGACCGGCGAATTCTTTGGCCTCAGGAGAGCACAGGCCGGCCACCTGCAAGGCCCCGTTGCCGCAGCCCATCGCCAGCACCAGGACATCCCGCTTGATCAGCTCCTTGGCCACCCGCACCGTGTGCACGTCCTGGCCGTGGTCTCTCAGCGTGGTACAGGAAACCAGCCCGGCGACACCTCTCAAGGTCCCACCCTTGATGGCCGCCAGCAGGGGATCAAGGCTGCCGCCGAGGGCAGCCAAGATGCTTTCGGTGGAGAAGCCGACGACCGCCTCCGTCATGGGCAGTTGGGTGACCGGCTCGATGGATGCCCGGCGCTGCTTGAAGTTGTCGACAGCCATCTGCAGAAGCTGGGCTGCCTGAGCCTCAGCTTTGGCCGGCTCGTAGTTGATCCGGTCTGTGATCCCTTCGAAAGCCACCAGGTCGCTGACCGGTATGAGTTTGAACTTGTACTTCTGGGCATAGAGGGGATCGACGGGCATGGAGCAGTTCATGTCGCAGGCAAAGAGGTCCACGCAGCCGCTGGCCAGCACCGCCTCCTGCATGATCCAGTTCCCGGTGAACCCATAGAAGGCGTCGTCCATCTGCCACCTCTGGATCATCTCCTGCCCCGTCTCGATGTTGGCGATGACGCGCAACCCCTTGGCACCCACGGCTTTGGCTTTCTGCTGCCAGTCCGGTTGGCGGGCCAGTTGCACCATGGCAAATCCCAGGAACGGCTCGTGCCCGTTGGGCAGCACGTTGACGTAGTCGGGGTCGAGCACTCCCAGGTCCACGCGCATCTTGTGCGGTCTTGGGATGCCGAACAGCACGTCCTGACAGTACTCGTTGACTATCTGGCTCTGATAGGCCACGGCTACTCCGAGCCGCATGGCTTTGAGCGCCAGGCTGACGTAGTAGCCATCGACGTTGGTCAGGCAGGAACTCGTGGTTCGCATTATCTCACCGTGGAAGCCCCCGGGGAAGATGTCCAGTTTCTTCCACGTGTCTTGGCGCTCCTTTGGCGCCAGTGCCTCCACAATCAGGCTGGGCTCGTCGGCTTTGCGGTTGAAATCAGTCTCGGCGAAGTCGCACAGCCGCAGAGCGACGTCTCGCTCTGATCCGGCGATGTCCACCCCCAGCCGCTGGGCAAACGTCTTGAGCTTTTCCGGCTCGGTGATGCGGAACGGAGTCTGTCCCTTGGCGGTGGCCCGCAGCGTCTTGATGGTCTGCTCCGTGTGATAGTGGTAGGTTGACGCTCCCATGACGTTCCGGAGCAACATCATTCTCATGGCCATGCCATCGGCGGTGATGCCGCAGACGCCCTTCTTGTTCTTGGCGGCGTCGGAACGGCAGGGGCCGTTGGAGCAGAGGTCGCAGCGGACTCCCCCCTGGCAGAAGGGACAGCGCTTATCGGGCTCACCCAGCCCCTGGGCTTCGTACCGGTCCCAGATGGTATTCATACCGTCTTTCTTCAGTCTCTCGTACATGCGGCGGACCGACTCGTGGTGGGAAATCCTGTTCTGCATTTGAAACCTCCGATCAATGATTGTTGGGACTGTGCGAAGAGCGCGTCTTCAACCCCCTGCCCCCCATTCTTGGGGGAAGTCAGAAATGGAACCGAGGGACACCCTCGGACTTCCGGCAGGAGCCTCTCCTGCACCTCTTCTGGGATAGGCTTGGGTCATGGCCACGGCCCGCAACGACAAAGTAACGCCGCTACTTGCGGCGGCACACGTAGATGTCGGCCTCCCAGATCTTCTTGGCCGCATCATCATAGTAGTGGTGCACAAAGTAGAGGTTGCCCGCGCTGTCCAGCGTTGGCTCCCCGGCCAGTGATGACAACACGCGTTCTGGGGTCTGCCATTGACCGTTGACCTTCACGGATCTGAATATCCCCATCGGGATGTTATTGGCTGCAGTGTGTCTCGTGAACCACAGCTCATTCCCGTCTTCAGAGAGGTACGGCCAACCCTCACCATCCGCGGTGTTCACGGCGGCCACGTTCTCCGGTTGCTGCCATGCGCCGTTGACCTTGCTGGTGACCCAGATGTCCATCTCTCCCTTGCCCCCCGGCCTCTCCGAATGGAAGTATACCTGATTGCCGTCGGCGCTCAGATGCAGTTCGCCGACTTGGTAGGCAACGTTGATCGGCTCGCCGAGGTTAGTCCAGTTGCTCCATATTCCATTCACAAGCTCTGCTGTATATAGGTCGATCTCGCGTTTGACTCCGGAGCGCACAGAGGCGAACCACATGGTATTGCCCAGTACTGTCTCTGCCCCGTCCATTGACGGGTCATCGTAGTAGTTGAGCCAGACCCTCTGGGGTTCGGTCCAGACGCCTCCGATCTTCTGGGACCAGTAGATGCCGGTGACACGGTCCAGGATCTGTTGGGTGACCGGTATGTTCATGTCAGGAGTGAAGAAGAAGTAGAAGTTGTTCCCGTCCGGGGTTATGAAGGGAGAATCCTCCGCCCCAGCGGTGTTTATGGGCAGCCCTAGGGGTTCTGGGTCATACCAGTACTTGGAGAAGTTCTCACTCAGGTCCGGAGGATGATAGTCTATCTGAGGAGTCCATTTGACGGCCCCTGCAGGTATG
>Ga0315291_10000094_pt1 | contig 95330 bp, 67 predicted proteins | sample YL17G12_20_MG_FD_203070 | JGI IMG/M metagenome (GOLD analysis project Ga0315291, IMG submission 203070) | Sediment microbial communities from Yellowstone Lake, YNP, Wyoming, USA - YL17G12_20 | ecosystem: Environmental > Aquatic > Freshwater > Lake > Sediment | place: USA: Wyoming | collected... | reverse complement strand
GGTAAGCGGCATCTTCACCGCTACTACAGTTTCGCCGAGTCCCTCGTTGAGACAGCGCCCAAGTTGTTACACCATTCGTGCAGGTCGGAATTTACCCGACAAGGAATTTCGCTACCTTAGGACCGTTCTAATGTGTTGCTACCCAATTACTTGGGTGGTTAGGACATTTCTGCCCAACTCTCCATATCGCTATGGAGTACGGACTATATCATCCCATATGGGTCTAGCGTATAGTCTCTGAGGATTCTCCTTTAAAAAAGGAATCTTTCCTGCTGATTGTCCGCACCTGACACTTTGTTACGAAGAATTTTACCCGGTTTCCCGGGCGCGCCGCCTTTTCCTTCATGAACGAATCTCACATTCATTCATGCTTAGGTTTCACCTTTGCTCTATTGTCTGCTCGTCGGCTTTTAGCACTTTTGAGAAAAGTGTTAAAGCTGTGCAGAGCGCTATTGGGTCAATATGTTGCTCAAAGCACATCACCTGATCCTTTCTATCTTGAGGTGAAAATCGCCTTAAAACCTATTAACCCATTTCCTCGTAGTGCAGGATGCACCGGATTTTCCAGCATATAGCTAGATTTTATAACTACAGAGGTCCAATCTATAGTTACGGCCGCCGTTTACTGGGGCTTCAGTTCAAAGCCTCGCCTTCTCGATTGCTCAAAAAAGCTAACCTCTCCCTTTAACCTTCCAGCACCGGGCAGGTGTCAGTCCCTATACTTCGCCTTGAGAGGCTTAGCAGAGACATGTGTTTTTAGTAAACAGTCACCCAGGCCCCTTTACTGTGACCTCATTCTGCAGCCCGGAGCAAGTCCGGAACACATACTAGAGGCACCCCTTCTTCCGAAGTTACGGGGCTATTTTGCCTAGTTCCTTAACGAGGGTTCTCTCGAGCACCTTAGGATATTCTCCTCACCTACCTGTGTCGGTTTGCGGTACGGTCACCTGAAAAGCTTGCTTATGAGGTTTTTCTTGGCAACATGATTAAGACCAGTTTGCGTCCTTACGGACTCCCCATCACCTCTCGAGGTTAAATCTCGACGGATTTGCCTGTCGAGAACCTCTACCGGCTTAGACCGGGACGTCCAACACCCGGCTGGTCTTCACTTTTGCGTCACCCCCAAGCTCAAACGCCCTTCCGGTGGTAGGCGAATATTAACGCCTTTTCCATCACCTACGCCTTTCGGCCTCGGCTTAGGGACCGACTTACCCTGAGCGGATTAACCTTCCTCAGGAAACCTTAGGTTTACGGTGTGTCGATTTCTCGTCGACATTATCGCTACTCGTTCCGGCATAATCTCTTCCATCTCGTCGATCCCGCCTCGCGGCGGAACTTCAACCTATTATGGAATGCTCCCCTACCACTGAAACGGTTTTTGATCGAAGAAACTCAAAGCAAAAAGTCCGAAAACTATCTGCTCGAATTCTCCGAACCATCTCAGTCTATAGCTTCGGTGACAGGCTTAGTCCCGCGAATTATCGGCGCGGAGCCGCTAGAATAGTGAGCATTTACGCACTCTTTAAATGATGGCTGCTTCTAAGCCAACATCCTAGTTGTTTAAGCGATTCCACATCCTTTGTCACTTAGCCTGTACTTAGGGACCTTAGCTGATAGTCTGGGGTATTTCCCTTTTGCCAATGAAGCTTATCCCTCACTGACTGACTCCCGGAAAACAAGTGGACGGCATTCGGAGTTTGATTGGGGTTGGTAACCTTGTAGGGTCCCTTGCCCATTCAGTGCTCTACCTCCGTCACTCTCTTATCCGAGGCTAGTCCTAAAACTATTTCGGGGAGAACCAGCTATCTCCAGGTTTGATTAGCCTTTCACCCCTATGCACAGCTCATCCCCTCGCTTTTCAACGCAAGTGGGTTCGGACCTCCATCCAGTATTACCTGGATTTCATCCTGGCCATGCATAGATCACCTGGCTTCGGGTCTACTGCATGCTACCCTGGCCTTGCGGCCAATCGCCCGTTTCGGACTCGCTTTCGCTACGGCTACCCCAGTGTTTGGGTTAACCTGGGCAACACACAAGTAACTCGCCGGATCATTATTCAATAGGCACGCAGTCACCCCGAATCCAAACCCGAAAGTTCGGAATCGGAGCTCCCACAGCTTGTAAGCACATGGTTTCAGGTTCTATTTCACTCTCCGTCAGGAGTACTTTTCACCTTTCCCTCGCGGTACTGGTTCACTATCGGTCACAAGATAGTATTTAGCCTTACCCAGTGGTCTGGGCAGATTCACACAGGATTTCTCGTGTCCCGTGTTACTTGGGATTTCATACAGGGAGTCTGCACCTTTTCGCTTACTGGACTATCACCGTCTATGGTCGACGTTTCCACGTCATTCGGCTAAGATACAGATTTGTAACTCCCCGGCCTGTTTGCACTCAGATCCTTACGAAATCCCGCTACCCCGGTGGCACAACGCATGCACACTTTAACGTGCCAACCGGTTTGGGCTGTTTCCCGTTCGCTCGCCGCTACTAGGAAAATCATTGTTATTTTCTCTTCCTGAGGGTACTTAGATGTTTCAGTTCCCCTCGTTCGCTTCCCCCCGGCTATGGATTCACCAGGAGGATATCCCGACATTACTCGGGATGGGTTTCCCCATTCGGAAATCCCCGGGTCAGGGGTTGTTTGCACCTACCCGAGGCTTATCGCAGCTTACCACGTCCTTCATCGCCTTCTTGTGCCAAGGCATCCGCCATGCGCCCTTAGTAACTTGATCTGAATTCTTTCAATCTTAAGCGACACACCAAATTTTATTCAATCGAAGATGCCCGCTTATTGGTTCTCTATGAAGTTGTCAAAGATCAAATTCACCCCCACCTAAAACAGGGAGCGAATGAATATTTTTAATTGAATTATATTCTTTTTTCTGGTGGAGAAAATCCCCCCCATCCGGCGGGACGCTCTCCTATGGTTTCTGCAGTTCTTTTTTCTTTCTTCCTCTCTTTCCTGGTTCTATAAATCTCTAACTAAATTCGATTTAATGTCTGGTGGAGAATATCCCGCATCTTGCGGGATAACCTTCCTGCCACAGGCGGGACGCTCTCCTTATTTATGTTAGCTCAAAACAAATTCAACTTAATGTCTGGTGGAGAATACCGGGATCGAACCGGTAACCTTCGGCTTGCAAAGCCGACGCTCTCCCAATTGAGCTAATTCCCCGGAAATACTTCGGTTCGTAGTTGGTGGTTCGTAGTAAAACTTCTTTTTTACGAACTCTTAATCATTCACCTCTAAAGTCAATAAATAACGAATGGCTCATAATTCTTGATGTTTTGACTGTGTTTTTCTACGAACTCTGAACTACGAACTACCCTCTGCCTTTTCATGGTGGGCCTAGGTAGAGTCGAACTACCGACCCCTGCGTTATCAGCACAGTGCTCTAACCAACTGAGCTATAGGCCCACGGGATCTGATTTTACGGTTCACAGCGTATAGTCCACGGTCAAAAGCTTCTATCTGGGGAACCATGAACACCTTTCCGTGAACCTATATGGTTAGACTGACGCTTATATTTTAAACAGCGTGCATAAGACGAAGAGAAAAGACCGGATTCTAAAAAGAGTCTTTACACACCTTGTGATATTACTCCTTAGAAAGGAGGTGATCCAGCCGCAGCTTCCGCTACGGCTACCTTGTTACGACTTAGCCCCAGTCACCGATTTTACCTTAGGCGCAATCCTCCCTTGCGGGTTGGATAAGCGACTTCGGGTACCCCCGGCTTCCATGGCTTGACGGGCGGTGTGTACAAGGCCCGGGAACGTATTCACCGCGACCTGCTGATTCGCGATTACTAGCGATTCCAACTTCATGAAGTCGAGTTGCAGACTTCAATCCGAACTGAGACCGGTTTTAGGGATTGGCTCCACCTTGCGGCATTGCGGCCCTCTGTACCGGCCATTGTAGTACGTGTGTAGCCCTGGACATAAGGGCCATGAGGACTTGACGTCATCCCCACCTTCCTCCAGCTTATGACTGGCAGTCTCCTTAGAGTGCTCCTCCCTTGCGGGAAGGGGGCAACTAAGAACAGGGGTTGCGCTCGTTGCGGGACTTAACCCAACACCTCACGGCACGAGCTGACGACAGCCATGCAGCACCTGTCCCGACGCCCATCGCTGGGGGACCCAATCTCTTGGGTTTACATCGGGATGTCAAGCCCAGGTAAGGTTCTTCGCGTTGCGTCGAATTAAACCACATACTCCACCGCTTGTGCGGGCCCCCGTCAATTCCTTTGAGTTTCAACCTTGCGGTCGTACTCCCCAGGCGGGGCACTTAATGTGTTAACTGCGGCACTGCCCCGGTTAAGGGACAACACCTAGTGCCCAACGTTTACCGCTAGGACTACCAGGGTATCTAATCCTGTTTGCTCCCCTAGCCTTCGTGTCTCAGCGTCAGTATCGGGCCAGAAAGCCGCCTTCGCCACCGGTGTTCCTCCTGATATCTACGCATTTCACCGCTACACCAGGAATTCCACTTTCCTCTCCCGTACTCAAGACAAGTAGTATCGGACGCCCGCTCCTAGTTAAGCTTGGAGTTTTCACGCCCGACTTGCTTATCCGCCTACACACCCTTTACGCCCAGTGATTCCGAACAACGCTTGCTCCCCCCGTATTACCGCGGCTGCTGGCACGGAGTTGGCCGGAGCTTCCTCCAGAGGTACCGTCAGTCCCCAAAGCTATTTGATTTGGGAAGTTTCTTTCCTCTAGACAGGGTTTTACATTCCGAAGAACTTCATCACCCACGCGGCGTTGCTGCGTCAGGCTTTTGCCCATTGCGCAATATTCCCTACTGCTGCCTCCCGTAGGAGTCTGGGCCGTATCTCAGTCCCAGTGTGGCCGTACACCCTCTCAGGCCGGCTATCCATCGTAGCCTTGGTGAGCTGTTATCTCACCAACAAGCTAATGAAGCGCGGGCTCATCTCGAAGTGATAGCTTATAAATATCAGCTTTCTTTGGTCTTAAGGGGATGTCCCCTCAAGACGTTATTCGGTATTAGACCCCCTTTCGGAGGCTTGTCCCCAACTTCAAGGCAGATTGCCCACGTGTTACGCACCCGTCCGCCACTTTACTTACCCCGATTACTCAGGGTTTTCTCGTACGACTTGCATGTATGAAGCACGCCGCCAGCGTTCGTTCTGAGCCAGGATCAAACTCTCCGTAAAAATTTAAATATTATCAGTTTGATTTGTTCGCAAGGATTGCTTAACTCTTTTTTTGGAATCGATCCTTTCAGACTTCGCTTATGCACACTATTTAGTTTTCAGAGATCAAACCTTCCTTAACTTTTAAGGAAGAAGCTTTAGACAAAAAAATCTGCCGACATATACCGCTCACGGCAGATTCACAATTTAATCCGCTTTACGGCACCTGTCAAGGAAATTCTTTAAAAATTTTCTCTCTCAAAATAGGCTCGCGTGTATATGTTCTTCTACGCTTAGCTTCTATTTACTTTATCGGCACTGCTATGATACGTTCTTAAGTTATGCTTGTCAAGTCTTTTTTTAAAAATTTTATCATACAGAATTATTTATACTCAAACGCATTCAACTTTGTTTGCTTTTCTCAAAAGTATTTTTGTTTAAAGAGAGTTTCTTGAAGATTAAATTATACCCTCTATTGTTATACGTGCAAACCTGACTTATTGGATAGGAAAGAAAAAATTCCTGCCATCTTATATTAGAATCAAGCGAAATCGCTCACACATCGAAGGAAATACAGGTCGGTTTTGAAGAGTTGACAGGAGAAGTGCTTCATTTGTAGATATTACCTCAATGAAATGGTCAATTTTCACTTGACTTGTTTATAGAGAATACTATATTGTATTTTAAGTCTAATTAATGCAACCCAAGGGGATAGGATGAATTATGAAGTGGCTGAGGTTGAGGGATGTAGAGGAGTATCTAAAGATAGACTTTCCCCCGAGCGAATGATAACAGAATAAGTCAGGATACGGAGCCTCTGATCTACAAACTGCTTACTCACTTTTGGTCTATTACTTTTTCTGATTGGTGGAATAATATGTTTTCTTTTTGAACTCTTAAAGTAGGAGGGAAGTAAAATGGAAGATTCTTATGTTAATACCCTTTTAACTATTTGGGGAATAAGTGGAGTCATTATTGGTGCTTTTTGTGCCTATGTAGCCAAACAGAAAAACAGAGAAGCAATGCCCTGGTTTATTGGGGGACTGTTCTTTTCTATAATTGCCCTTATAGCTATTGCGGGGGTTCCTGTATTAGAGAACAAGGAATTTGTATCTTCAAAGAAATTAGAGGATAAGATTATTGCTTCTGAAAAAACGCTTAAATCCGACCTTAGGAATTTAAAATAGGAGGGCTTAATGAAAAACCTTTTAATAATTATGACATTATTTTCCATGTTAAGTTGTGCGGCAACGGCTCCCAGACTCCATCAATTCGAAAACAAGAGAACATTTAATTACAGTTTCGATAAAATTTGGGATGCTGTTATAGAAACCTTCGCTGAAAAAAATATCCCCATTTCAAATATGGAAAAGGTTTCTGGATTTATAGCTAGCCAAGAAACAAGAGTTCCTTCAGTATATGCGGATTGCGGTGCGACTCCCCTCGGTGTGGCATTTAATTCTGCACTTCCAGTGATAGGTTCTTTTAATGTTTTCGTAAAAGAACTTTCCCCGAATAATTATAGTGTACTCATCACTTCGAGTTATAGAGTGGTTACAGATAATATGTTCTATAAATATTGTGTCTCGACGGGGTATCTCGAAAATAGATTTTTAACTATTTTAGAACAAAAACTTAGCAGCAAATAATTCCCATGTTCCTCTACCGCCGCAACAACCGCTTCTGGCTCGGTGAAATCCCCGGCAAGTCCGCAGGTCAGGTGCCCTGCGCATCTGCCACCAAGATAAACCAGGAGCGCGCTGGACCTAACCTACATGTAGCCCGTTATCGCGATTGTTATGCGAATTCCGTTTATGTGGGCGTTGTCGTAACAAACAACCGGTGAACTATAATGGATCTTTTGCAGAAAGTTTTCGAGCAAGAGGTATCCCACGGAGTGATTGCAACAATGATCTCCGAGATACTCTGCACTAAAATCGAGAAGAAGGGCATAACCCTATCATCTCGGCAGAGACGGTCTCTGAGGGATAAGATCGCTGAAGGTGAGTACTCCGGTATCAAAATTGATCCTTTGAAGTTTTGGCAGAGCCAAAGGATCGATCTTGAAATCACCTCAGATGATTTGAAGGATGTCGAAAGTTCGTTTGAGAAATGGATGGAACGCCTCCCTGATCTAATAGAGGGTCTTTCGGATGAACTTGCTGGCAGTTTGCTTGTGACGTTGAAGAACAAATGGCCCAGACAATCACGCTATGGGCAGCACCAGCAAAAGGCATTCAGGGCTGGCCTAGATCGGCGCTGGTGCAAGGCTTTTAACCCACTGGAGATGCTGCTTTGTATCTCGTCAGAGTTTGGCGCGGACATGAATGTTAGTCTCAGGAGTGTACCTTCGTCAAACCCATTTAAGATTGATGTTCTAACTCGTCTCTACGCGCGCGCTTCTCAGGTCAGCTCTGAAATAATCTCGCTTCTAAGGTGTGGTTTTGCTGACGGTGCAATGGCACGGTGGCGAACTCTTCATGAGATTGTGGTGGTGTCTATGTTCATTGCTGATAGCGATGAGGTCTTGGCGGAACGATATATGCTTCATGAAGCTGTCGAATCGTTTCGAGCTGCTAAGGAGTACCAGATTTACTGCACTCGTATCGGAGATGAGCCGATAGATCCTCGGGAGATTCATGATCTCGAAAGCTATAACGCTTCCCTTGTTGCTCGCTTTGGTATTGCTTTTCGTGAGAATTATGGCTGGGCTTCTGAAAGATTAGGTGGTCTTCGGTCGCCAAAGTTTGCTGACATTGAACGTGTTGTGCAGGTTGATTATCTCCGCCCATTTTATCGAATGGCAAGCCATAATGTTCATGCTAATCCTAAGGGGGCTTTCTTTAAACTGGGGCTGTTGAATGAGACGGATCTTCTGCTAGCTGGACCCAGCACCTTTGGTCTTGCGGATCCTGGCCAAGCAACAGCGCTCTCGCTTGTCCAGGCAGCTACTAATCTTCTTAGCCTTGACACTACTCTTGATGGAGTAGTTTTGCTCAAGATCATGATGGCACTGTCTGTTGAAATCGGCGAAATGTTTGTAGCAATTCAAAAGGAGTTGGAGAGCGAAATAGTATAACAAGTCCGTAGGACAGTTGCCCTGAGCACCTGACACCAAGATAAGCCAGAAGCTCGGACGAGCCCCAAGACAGACACCCATCCGGGTGAGTTGATATATACAAAAACATGGTTCGCCGGCATTGAAATTTGAGCATACATGAACAAGATCTGCATTTTCGTGGGAATGACAATCCTATGTTTTATCGGGTGGTGGGTAGGATCAAAGCTTGGTGGTATTATAACGGCTTTCTTGTTCAGCGGCGTTGGCAGCCTGTTAGGAGTCTACGTTGGCTGGCGTATCAATCGTGATTACCTCAGTTGATTCTAAGTCCGTATGTCAAGAGCCCTTAGGCTCCCGCCACCAAGATAAGTCAGGAGCTTTGAAGTGCCCGTCTGAACACGGGCATTTTGATTTTTATGCTGGAATTAAAATTACTAAATGTTTTCAACAATGTTACGTAGGATTTGGAAGAGCGTTTTTGGAAGGGAAGAGGACAATGGTCAGCCAATCTCTGCGTAAAGGTCTACTCATATCAGCCGGTATTCTTTCAGTGGGGCTTGCCACTGCGGGTATTTTTCTTCCCCTGCTGCCAACCACCCCTTTTCTGCTTTTGGCAGCTGCCTGTTTTGTCCGGAGCTCGGACAGACTCTATCGATGGCTTATCAATCATAAATGGTTCGGCCATTACATCAAGAACTATCGGGAGCATAAGGCTATCACCAGGCGCGCCAAAATTGTGATCCTCCTGATGCTCTGGGGCACTCTCGGTTATACCGCTATCTTGGTAATCACCTCCCTGACTGTGCGCGTTTTGTTATTGTTGGTTGGATTAGGAGTCACCCTGCATATACTAAGTTTAAAGACACTTCCCCCAAAAAATACTATTCGGGATATAAAGAAGTGAGTTTGCAAGTCAGTAACCCTTTGGCTCCTGATTTTTAAGCTGCTAGAACACAACCTCTATAATCTCTCCCTCTCCGTTCTATGGTTCTATTTTGCTTACCATCCTGAGCTTGTCGAAGGACGGAGTGTGGGTTCACCCTGAAGCGGATTTAGGAATTTGTCCCCCTGACAAGGGGTTCACCCTGAAGGGGATACAGGGGGTTGTTTTTATCCCCCTTTTTTAAAGGGGGATTTAAGGGGGATTTACATCTCTCTCCCCTTAGGTCCTGAGCACACCAAAGGCGTGAGAAGGAATAAAGCGGGAAACAGGGGGTTGCTTTTGTCCCCCTGACAAGGGGTTCACCCTGAAGGGTTCACCCTGAAGGGGATACCAGGGGTTCTCCACCTAGCAAAGGTTGCGAGGTTTTCTCTACAATTTCTCTACAGTTTTGATGGTGAAAAGGATGGCACCGGTATTTATGAGCGGACGGTGCCCCCGTACGGGCTCCCGTCTGGGGGGGAGGTACTATAAAGGAAAAGTGTTCGGGAGCTCATCCCTAAGTCGAGTGTCTCCCATCATACCCCCCAATTATTGCTGCATTTACAAAATGAATATTTTTGGATTTTTGACTTTTTACTCTAAACTCTTAACTCTAAACTCTAAACTCTATACTCTTATAAGTCACCCGGAGTGCGGAAGGATTGTCTAACTAATTATACTGAAGTAAGTGTTGCCTTCAACAGCAACTCATCGGTTTCAAACGTACACAATTCCTTGCCCGCTAATGGCTTGGAGGCCTGCCCGTAGGGGAAAAGTGAGAAAAAAATAAAAAATGAGCCTCAGATGTTTCAGAAGCTTCAGATGCACCGGTTCCACCGGTCAAATGTCTATATGCAAGGACAACAAAAAACCCTCTCCCTAACAGAGAGAGGGAACGGCAGTTGTAGTCGCTCGATTTATCGAGCCCAATAAATTGGGCAACTACAATTTTATAGGGCAAGGGAAAAGGGGAGTAATGTTAAAACATCTTCCCCGGATTTATGATCTGCTCCGGGTCGAAAGCGGATTTGATCTTTTTCATCAGCTCGATGCCCTCTTTTCCCACTTCCCATTCCAAATATTTTGCTTTGGTTACTCCGATACCATGTTCACCGGAGAGGGTCCCGCCCAAATCAAGGGTGCGCCTGAACAGCTCATCCACCGATTTCTCCACCCGCTCCATCTGCTCGTGGTTTCTATTGTCACACATGAAGGTGACATGCAGGTTACCGTCTCCGGCATGTCCAAAGGTGTTTATGCTTACATTATTCCGCTTGGAGATCTCTTTTATCGATGCAACCATAGCCGGCAGCTTGCTGGCAGGAACGCAGATATCCTCGTTCACCTTGGTGGGTGCGATGCGTAATAGTGAAGCGGAGATCGATCTTCGCACCTTCCAGAGATTGTCTTTATCCTCTTTGGTCTTGGCAACGTCCAGACTTTTTGCCTTCTTCTCCCGGCAAATCTCCAATACTCTTTGCAATTCCTCCTGCACCTCGTTCTTGTCGTTGCCGTCCATTTCAATCAATAGGACAGCTTCGGGCAGACGCCCGCCCGTCTGCCCAGACGGGCACCCGTCCGGGTGGGCGGATTTCTCTATGTTATCCAACTTAACGTATTCAAGCACGCATTTCAGAGTATCGCCGTCTATGAATTCGAGAACGGATGGGATCACTCCGGATGCGGTGATGGCAGCTACCACTTCAGCCGCATCCTCCATCCGGTTAAAAGTGGCTAAGATCGTCTCCTCAAACTGCGGTTTGTCCAAAAGCTTGAGAGCTATCTTGGTTACCAATGCCAAAGTCCCCTCGGACCCGTTGATTAAACCTTCAAGATCATAGGAGTTCTCATTATTCCCGCCCAGTATACCGGTTCGAATAACGTTCCCGTCAGCTAAGACCGATTCCAGCCCGAGAACGTAATTTTTGGTCACTCCGTATTTTCTCCCCTTCAGCCCGCCGGCACACTCAGCTACGTTCCCCCCCATCGTGGAGAATTTCAGACTGGAAGGATCGGGCGGATAGAACAGTCCGAATTTGTTGACGTAATCGGCAAATTCCTGGGTGATCACTCCCGGCTCGATGACGGCATATTTCTTCTCCTTATTCAGCTCCAGAACTTTGGTCATCTGCTCGAAGCTGACCACGATCCCTCCTTTGACCGGAAGACTTCCTCCGGTATAGCCGGAGCCTGCTCCTCGCGGCACTATGGTTATCTTGTGCTGGTGGGCGAATTTCGTCAACTTCACCACATCCTCGGTAGAATGTGGGAGGATTACCGCATCCGGGAGGAAACTCTTATTAGTGGCATCATAGGAATAACAGAGCTTTTCCTCGGGGGAAGTCAAAGCCTGATCCGGTTTAAACAGCTTTTTCAAATCCGTTTCGAAATTACTCTGCATATTATATTATCCTCCTTAAGACATGTTCTTGATATTTCAAAACTGAACAAGCATACTCTTACTTATACGATATCAATCTGGCTATGTTTATTATGAGTAAACGCATGGGCAAGCCCGCATCAGGTAGGCAAGCCGTCCTTCGACTTCGCTCAGGACATGTAAATGATTGGCTACATGATTCCAAACATAAAAAAGCCCTCCCACAAATTTGCGGGAGGGCTTTATCTAAAGCCTATTTTTCGATATCGTATTTGATGCCCAATTCATCTCCTACCTTTTTCATCTGGTCGCAGACTTTGGCTTCGATGGGGACGCCGTTTTTCTTGTACTCTTCGTATTTGTCGAACTCCTTTTCACCGTGGATGAAGATCCGGCTTTCACCCTCAGCTTTTTGCGAGTTCTTCAAACCCTGGATCATCTCGTCCATAGTGGCTTTAAATCTCTTCAAAGGCATGAAATTCTCGATCTTAATGGCACCGAAGAAATGTCCCACGTTGTTGAATCCCTTGGAACCGTCCTTCTTCTTGGTTTTGACCCAGGGACCATAATCGGCACCCGACAATACTCCGGAGAAGATATCCACTACCGCGGAGAGTCCGTAACCCTTGTGTCCGCTCAAATCTTCACCTGCACCTCCCAATGGGAGCACCCCTCCACCGGCGGATCTGGTCATATTTTCCAGCACTTGGTGCGTGTCGGTAGTAGGTACGCCTTGAGCATCAACTGCCCAACCCAAAGGTAGCGGTTTGCTCAGACGATCCAAAACTTCCAACTTACCTCGCGGTACCACGGTGGTGGCCATATCCAGGACAAAAGGTCTTTCCTTACCGCAGGGGAAGACTATGCTAATGGGATTTGTTCCGATGATCATGTCCCGGCCGAAGGTGGGAACGCCCAGAGGGGCGGAATTGGTCATGGATATCCCGCACAGATTATCTTTCACAGCCATCATGGAGTAATATCCGGCGATCCCATAGTGATTGCTATTCCGTACCGTAACAAAACCTACCCCGCTCTTTTTAGCCTTCTTGATCGCCAGGCTCATCCCGAAATGCCCAGCCGGCTGTCCTAAACCATTGCGGGCATCTACGGCAGCGGTGGTGGAGGTCTCCTTTATGATCTTAGGTTTTACCTTGGGAAGCATCTCTCCATTACGAATACCCGATACGTATCTCATCAGCCGTGCTACCCCATGCGAGGGGATCGCTCGCATATCCGACATCACCAGCACGTCAGCGGTTATCTGCGCATCCTTCTTTGGCACGCCCAGCTTTGCAAAGATCTCGGCACAGTAATTGATCAACTTGACGTCATTGACGATTTTGACGTCGCCTAAAATAATGTCTGCCATCTTGGCTCTCCTTACGATTTAAATGGGTTAATGGTTGTTTACATGTCTGTTACAGTCAAACTCCTCAGAAGGGTTCGAGGGGTCGAGGGTTCAGGGGGTCGAGTAAACAACTTGTTCGATGTGTCTTTCGACTTGAACCCTTTATAAACCTTTCACTCCTGACAGGGATAAATCAATCCCGCCTGGGGCATAATGTATGACTTGAAATTTTCCCCATGTTTCTTTTTCACCCAATCTATAGCCTCATCGATTCCTTCGGCGTATTTGTAAAATCTTTTTTCCAATTCCTCCTTTTTCATGCTGGATACCACCAGGATATCAAACATTTTGAGCACCTTCGCATTTCCCACAGCGGTATGTCCTCCTACTACTATCCTGGCAGGATCAATATTTAATAGCTCATCCAGGGAATTTGCTTCCATAAGCCATCGGGCAAAGGTGTCGGAACCAATTCCCTCCCTGCATTCCGAAATCAGAACGATGGTTCCTCCATCTTTCAATACCAGCTTGGCATTATTTATGGTCTTCTGCGATTGGTACAAGCTGACATCCTTTGGATAACCGCCGGCACAGGCGAATACCACATCCGCCTTCTCTCTGAAGGGAACTAGATAAAGTCCCCGACATGACTTCCAACCTTCCTCATACGCCTTTTCCAAATCGCCTGCAACGATCTTTACAATTTCCTTTTTGTCGTTGATCACCACATTCATAATAAAATCCACAGCTACCTTTTTTGCTGCCTCGTCCATCTCGTCGGAAATAGGGTTCCCCTTGGTCTTAGCTATATCCACGCCTGGGTGGACTATCATGGCATGGTTTTTTCGGATGGTCTCCCGACCGGCGATCCCGGGAAGCACCCCTTTTCTTCCGCCTGAAAAGCCACCAAAGTAATGAGTGGTTATCAGACCGGTCAGAATCTTCACTTCTGAATCAGCCCAAACCTTATCTATCAGAAGCTCATTCCCGGTAGAAAGCGAGCCTAATGAAACGTTGTTCTTATCACAATCGTGGCTGATCACCGGATAATTCTTAACAATCTCTTCACCGAAATTGTCGATGTTTTCCTTTTCGGTATGCGCCCGATGAGCACCTGTTCCCACCAAAAACTTTATGTTTTTGTCTTCGATTCCGCTGTTATGCAACTCGGCTATGAGGGGGAGAAGAAGATTGTAATTCGGCCTTTTGTAAGGGGTGCCTCGGGTATAATCGGAAACGACCACACAGGCGGTCTTTTTTCCTTTGGCGATCTCAGAAAGCCTTTTGGAGCCAATGGGGTGAGCCAAAGCTTCGAGCTCCGACTGGATAACATCGGAAATTCCCGGATACTTCTGCAATTCCAAAATCCCGATTAGATTCTTATCATCCAGCCTCAGCTTTTTGTGCGAATCGCCATATTTTAAGTCTATTTGCATATTTATATTCCTTTTTAAATAATTTTAGCCACCCAATATATAACGAAATCCAACTTCAAATGCAAGAGGATTTTGTGCATTTTTTGTCATTTAAAAAGGAATACTCCACCGGTTTGAAATTGCTTTGAATAGGTGAATTTCCACCGGCAGGGTCAAGACCCATATTGTCGTATATAATTCATTGAAACAAGTTAGGAGGACGGGTTTCAGATACCAGAGAAAGGTGAGGAGGATAAAACAGCATAACTCGTATCTTCGCGTAAGTTAAACTAAACACTTGACTTTTGAGGGTGGTATAATATCTTAGGCGGCGATGGTTCACCACGAATGGTAAATTTCGAGGGTAGCACAATAGCGTGCTTACCAAAGGAGGATTTGATGCAAGTAAACTTTGTGGATTTAAAGGCGCAGTACCTAACCATCAAGCCGGAGATCGACCGGGCTATCGAGGGGGTTATCACCAATACAGCCTTTGTCTTGGGAAAAGCGGTGGAGGAGTTCGAGAAGAAATTCGCCAGCTACTGCGAAGTCAAACACTGTCTGGGGGTTAATTCCGGCACCTCGGCTTTGATCATGGTGCTGCAAGCTCTGGGGATTGGAGAAGGGGATGAGGTGATCACCACCCCCAACACTTTTATTGCCACAGCCGAAGCTATTTCTCAGGTAGGCGCCAAACCGGTTTTCGTCGACATACTGGAAAATAACTATAATCTGGACCCGACCAGGCTGGAGAGAGCTATTACCCGGAAGACCAGAGCGATAATTCCGGTGCATTTATACGGACAAACAGCCGACATGGATCCGATATTTAAGGTAGCAGAAAAGAACAAGCTTCCAATGATCGAGGATGCCTGTCAATCCCATGGAGCTCTGTATAACGGGAAGAAAGCGGGAAGCTTGGCTTTGGCAGGGTGTTTCAGCTTCTATCCAGGCAAGAATCTGGGAGCATACGGAGAGGGCGGCGCGGTTACCACCAATTCGGACGAGATCGCCCAAAAGATCAAGATGTTGAGGGATCACGGCTCCGCCAAAAAGTTCTATCACGAATACATAGGCAATAACTGCCGACTGGAAGGGATACAGGGGGCGGTCCTTTCGGTCAAGTTGAATCATTTGGATGATTGGAACGAGAAACGAAGAAAGAATGCGGATCTCTATCGAAGATATCTTAAAAGAACCGATATGGTTCTACCGGAAGAGATGCCCTATGCCAAACACGTTTACCACGTCTTCTGCATCCGGGTAAAAGAGAGAGAGAAGCTGATCGATTTTCTCAAACAGAAAGGTATATTCACCAACATTCACTACCCCATCCCCATACACCTTCAGAATGCATACAGCTTTTTGGGATACAAAAAGGGGAGCTTCCCGGTAACCGAGCGGTGCGTGGATGAGATTCTATCGCTTCCCATGTATGCGGAGCTGACCGAGGAACAGATAAAGTATACCGCAGATAGCATAAAAGAGTTTTATAAATAGACGGTTTTTATCCTACGATAAGGACATCTATCGGAGTGTAAAGCATCGGTTTTATAGAACCTGGCTGACAAAAAGACGGAGAGCAGCCCCGTCTTAAGTTCTAAATACGGCTTCTATGCTGGAGTTGGATTTTGACTGAGAAAAAATTCAAGACTTTGGTCATAATCCCGGTGTACAATGAGGAGAACAGGATAAAAACCGTTTTGGAACGATTCCGGGAGGTGGCGGTGGATAAGATCCTGGTGGTGAACGACGGTTCCACTGACAGTACCCCGGATGTGATAAAAAGCTACGGGATTGAAACCATCATCCATCCCCAACGTCAGGGGGTAGGGAGTTCCATCAGAGACGGTATAGATTTTGCCCGCAAAAACGGTTTTTATTTGATAGTGGTGATGGCGGGGAACGGCAAGGACGATCCCAGAGAGATACCGATTTTGCTCAAACCGATTCTAACTGAAGATTATGATTACATCCAGGGCTCCAGGTATTTAAGAGGAGGGGTGGCAGGGAATCTCCCTTTTGCCCGCAGGATCGGGATAAAAACCTTCACCTTCATTTGGTCTTTTCTTTTGTGGAAGAAATTGACCGATGTGACCAACGGTTTCAGAGCTTATAAACTCTCCCTGTTCGATGATCCTAAAATAAATATCTGGCAGGATTGGCTCTCCACCTATGAGCTGGAATACTACATACACTTCTGGGTCCTTAAACTGAAATACAGATTCGGAGAGGTGCCGGTCTCGAAGATCTACCCCTCCAAGAAAAAATACACCAAGATCAGACCGTTCTTGGATTGGTGGTCAATCGTCAAGCCGCTTTTTTATCTTTTTTTGGGAATCAAAAAATAGAATGAACATCAGATAATTCAAAATTTAAAGAGCAAAATGCAAAATTTTAATTTGAAATTCAAAATTGCAGAATTAAGAATTTTATCTATGATAATTTTGATTTCTGAACTGTATTTCTCAAATTTTCTTTTTGAATCACTGATTTCTTAAAATGAAATCTCCAAGCAAAAAAGAGAAAAAGCCAGCTCCCAAGCCAAAAGAAGTTAAGGACAGATTCGGCTTTTTAGTGGAGTTTTTCAACAATCCGTTTTTCTCTTCGCGGTTATTTGAAATCCTGCTTTTCTGCTTGATCGTGGGGGTCACATTTATCGGAGGTGTACTTTTCTTAAGCTCTGATCCCCCTCAAATTTCCTGGAGCCAGGACGTTGCCACGGATCCGCCCCAATATACCTACTTTGCAAGGAACCATGCCCTCTGGGGCAGCTGGGACCTCTTCGGACACAACCGTTTCGTCTTCTTTTTAAAATCCTTCACCACGGTTTTCTCTTATGTGATTTTCACGCTTTTCGGCACCGGCAGATTTCAATCCAACTTTGTGGCGGTTATTCTGAATCTGATGAGCATGATATTTTTCTTTTTTGCGCTCAAAAAGGTTTTCAACCAGAGGGTGGCGTTTCTGACCATCTTCTTTCTGGGAATCAATTATGTCTTCATCATGTACGGGAGAAATCCTTTCTTGGAAATCTCAGCCATCTTCCTTATCGTCTTAGGCTTCTTCTTTCTGGTTTACTCTTTTGATCGGAATCTGCTTCTGGTCCCCTCGGGAGTCTGTTTCGCTACCGGAATTTTCTTTGGAAAGACCATGGCGGCATTCATCCTGGGACCGTGCCTGGGAGTGTTATTACTTTGGATGTTCAAGAATTACACAACATCCGGTCGAAAGATAAATTTCAAACCTTTGATTCTTTTCGGGGCGGGCTTTTTGGCGATTGCCCTCTTTTGGCTTTTCTTCAGCTATCTTCCTTCCAAAAGAGAGGTGGCCAGCTATCTGGGAGAACAAGCATTAGGTCTATACGGTTTCCCAGTGGCTTTCCAATCCCTTACCGGTTTCATCGTCGCTCTTTTTACCTTCGGAATCGAAACCCGGGTGTTTTTCAACATTTTCTTTCTAATGCCCGTTCTTTTCCTCTTGTCCTTTCTCGGTTTTATCTGGTATTTCATAAAAAGACCTTCTGTCAAGGAACTGGTTAAACACCGGGATTATCAATCCCAGGTGGAGTTCTTTCTTGTTTTTTGGTTTCTGGTCAGCTTTTTCGTGGTGATGTCCTTAAACTACCGACCGTTGCGGTATCATCTGTACCTGATACCTCCCATGTGTGCTTTATCCGGGTTATGGCTGGATTCCTTCATGCGGTCACCGATTTTGAAAAGAAACTTCCACCCGGGGGTTCTTTTCTGGGTTTTCTTCGTTCTATCCGTCACCTTCTTTTCCAATTATGTGCTCATCACCGGTTACGTTCTAATTACTGGCAAAGAATTACTGTTGATCTACTCTCTCGGAATCTCCTTGGGGATCACGCTGATTTCCGCGTTGTTCTTTTACCTTCGTTTTGTCAAATCACCCACCAAAACTAAACCTAAGTCAGAACTCCTTCAGCCTGGGGTGAGATGGGCGATAGCGCTTCTTCTGTTCTTATTAGCGGTTTGGGCAAATTTTGGGCAATTTATCTCTCGGACCTCCTCCCCCAAATATTCCTTGAATCGGGCATCGGTGGATTTGGGAAAACTTTTGAATCGAGATGCAGTTCTCTCCGGTCCTTACGGACCGGCTCTGGTTTGGGATAACAGACTGAAAGACGTTATCCACATGTTCGGCGTCGCCAAAGTGGACACGCAGCTGTTCTTAACCTACCCCATCACCCATCTGGCTTTGGAGAAAGGCGGGAACCTGGAACGAGCGGTTCAGGATTATCCGGAGGTGATGAAAAAAGCACAAAAGGTCACCACATATTGGATAAGAAATATTCCGGTGGATATTTATAGAATCGCAGAATACACCGGTAACCCGCAGACGCAAGATTATCAATTGTCCGATTTCGAGAGGGGTAAAATGTTGGCCAGTGAAGGAAAGGTGGATTCTGCCCTCATCTTTTTGGAGAAGTTTGTATCGGAGCAGCCGGAGAATTTCAGCGGTCACCAATTCTTGGCAGAGATCTACTACGGATTGAACGACCTGAGCAGAACCGAAGCGGAACTGAAAAAAGCGATTGAGTTTCATTCCACGGATTTCTTCGTTTATCAGCAGCTAGGGCAGGTTTACCTTACTTTAAATGAAAAGACGGGAGAGGACATTTACAAATCCAAAGCCATTGAAGCATGGGAGAGGTCGGTAGAGCTCTGTCCGGAAAATTTGGACCTGGCGGCACAATTACGCGATTTGAGAGGATATTAAAAATGAACAGACCGGAGAGAAACGTAAAGGTTTCGATAGTGGTTCCAGCTTATAACGAGGCGGAGAACATTCCGCTGCTTTTGGAGGAATTCTCCAAGATGTTTTCCAGCACCAGGATGAATGGGGAGGTGATCCTGGTGGACGACGGTTCCACCGATGGAACTTTCCTCAAAGCCCGGGAATGCCAGGAGAGGTATCATTTCCTGAAAGTAGCATTTCACCGGAGGAATCGGGGATTGACCGATGCTTTGATGACCGGATTTTCGAAAGCCCGGGGGAGAATCTTCGTCTTCTGGCCCGCCGATCTTCAATACCTGCCTGCGGACATTCCCAAGCTCATCGATAGAATCGATGCAGGTTACGACGTGGTCTGCGGATGGAAAAAAGGTTCGTACGGGCTTAAAAGGATCGTATCTTCGATCTATAATCTCCTTTCCCGGATCATCTTCCGGATCAAAGTGCACGATTTGAATTCGGTCAAAGCGTTCCGCCGAGAAATCGTGAGCGACGTTCCCATGCGGAAGGATTGGCACCGGTACATGGTGGTGATGGCGGCGAGCAAAGGATACAAGATCGGAGAGGTAAGGGTTAATCTTTTTCCCCGCCGATTCGGTCAATCCAAATTCGGATTTTGGAGGATCCCGGTTGGCTTTTTGGATCTTCTCTCGGTTAAGTTTCAGCTCTCTTTTATGCGCAAGCCTCTGTTATTGTTTGGATTCTCCGGATTGATCTTGATGTTTTTGGGGGTTTTGACCGGAGGGGTGGCGATATATCTGCGTGTCGCCAGACACGAGGGTTTAAGACCGCTTTTATATCTGGTGATTCTTCTGGAGCTGATGGGAATCTCCCTTTTCGCCCTGGGATTTTTAGCCGAGGCCATCGCCGGGCTGAACGAGAGAATGGACCAATTGAGCCAGAATCTCTCCAAAAGAAGATGGGTTAGGCCTGCTCCCCGGCATGAGAAGAGAAATGAAAAAGAGCATTAACTGGAAGGTTTTGGTCACGGATGCGGATGCGCTTCATTCCCTGTGTATCGTGCGATCGCTGGGTGCCAAGGGAATGAGGGTGAGCCTGGGGTCGTTGCGCAGGATTTTTTCCCTTTCCTTTTATTCCAAATTCTGCCGGGAGAGGATAATATACCCGTCACCCGGTCATGCCACAGAGTTCGTAGATTTCATGGTGGATTTGGTAAAAAGAAAAAACTTCGATATTTTTCTTCCGGTCCGGTCTACCGTGACTCCTCTGATTGCAGAATATGCGGACAGATTCCGACCCTTTGTCAATTTCCTGCTCCCCTCAGCCGAGTCGATGAGGGTGGCGAACAACAAGGAATTGACCTTTCGATTTGCCGAAAAGATCGGGATCCCGGTGCCAAAGACGGTTTATCCCCAGACATTCTCAGATATAGAAAAGGAGGCTAAAGGCTTTCGCTATCCGGTAGTAACCAAAATGGCATATGGAAGCGGATCTCGGGGATTGGCTTATCTGAATTCAAGAGATGAACTGCTGAAATTTGCAGAGAGGAATTTAAAAGACGAATCCGATCCGGCTAAAAACAGATGGATTGTGCAGGAATACATCCAGGGTCAGGGATGCGGCTTTTTCTCCATTTTCGACAGGGGGGAGCCGAAGGCCATATTCATGCACCGCCGGATCAGAGAATATCCCGTTACCGGAGGTCCCAGCGTTTTGGCGGCGAGTTATTACCACCCCCGGCTCAAGGAGCTGGGTTTGAAGCTGTTGGGGGCATTGAACTGGAACAGCGTGGCCATGGTGGAATTCAAATTGGATGTCCGGGACAACGAATTCAAACTGATGGAGGTAAATCCCCGGTTCTGGGGCTCATTGAATCTACCGGTGGCATGCGGAATCGATTTCCCGTATTATTACTGCCTGTTATCCATGAAACGGGACTTTAAGCCGGTGTTCAAATACCGGGAGGGGATCAAATTCCGGTGGCTCTTTCCCGGTGATTTCATGCACCTCTTGGCAAACTATGGTCTGTGCAAGGATTTTTATACCGATTTCTTTGATCCCCTGGTTAAATATGACATCTCTTTATCAGACATAAAACCCAACATGATCGAGTTCTTTTTGATTGCGGGATATTTCATACAGAATCGCGGGAAGATCAGATATCCTCAAGGGAAACCGGTCAAAGTCATATAAGCAATCAACCTGGAGTGTTCACCTTCTGGTGAACCAAAACAAATAGTTAAGTTGAGTCAAGCTGAAGCTTGACCCTCCAGTTTAACTTCTTTAATAATAACGTTAAGCCATTGTTGAAATTCGATTTTCACATACATTCCTTTTATTCTTTCGACTCCGTTCTAACCCCCAACCAGATCGTGGAGATAAGCTGCCGGAAAGGTTTGGATGGGATTGTGGTAGCAGATCACAACACCATCCGGGGCGGATTGGAGACAAAGGATATTAACCGCTCCCCCCTTGTGGTTATCGTGGGGAGCGAGATAAAAACCGAGTGGGGGGATGTGATCTGTTTATTCCTGGAGAAGGAGATAACCACAAGAAGATTCCTGGAGGTGGCGGAGGAGGTGCGAAAGCAGGAGGGTATAATGATCTTAGCCCACCCTTATTGGAAGCACACTCTGTCGGAAGAGCTTTTAGGCCAGGTGGATTTAATTGAGACTTTCAACAGCCGGATCAGCCCGGCTCTTAACCGAAAAGCGGTAGAGCTGGCTTTGTCAAGAGGTTTACCCCAGATAGCGGGAAGCGACGCCCATCTCCCCTGGGAGATAGGAAAGGGGATAACCTGCTTCGAGGTTTCCGCTCCGCCCGGGGATCTAAAACCAATGATATTAAAAGAAAAAAGAAATCTGGTGAAAGTCCAAAGCAATCCCTTTGACATCGTAATTACTCAAGGAATAAAGCTGTTAAGAAAGAAAGGACTCCTAAAGCAAATGCAGTAAACTATGTCTCGGATCAGCTTATGAATATATTCTTTTTTAATAAGAGCGAAAATAGATTTACCAAAAAGGTGAGCTATATTGCCGAGCTTTTCTTTTCCACCTATGGTCTCGAATATGATATCATCTATTCCTTGGACCAGCTATCTGATGCGAACCACCGCAGACCGGATCTAATTATGTTTTATGGAACTCGGGAAGATTATCAAATCTTGAAAGAGAAATCCTCCTCCACCTGTCATCTTCTATTTATTTCTCAACTTATTAACCAGGTATCCGAATCAAATCCGCCCCAAGTAAAGACATTAAAACAGAATGGGACAAATTATTCTATTCCGATTCTCTATGCCTTACCCGGAACAGAACAGGAAAGTTCATATACGGTTGAGGAAAAATCTGGGAAACAATATCCGGGGATATCTATTAAAAAAAATAATGGAAAGATGGAGATAACCAGTTACGTTGATTTTTTTGCCTCATCCTTCTACTTATTAACCCTGCAGGAAGAGAAAGGGAAGGAAAGGTTTTTTGCAAAGGGAAGCTGGCGTGAAAAGGAGGGGCTTCATCAGATACCTTTGGTAAATCATTATTTCAAAATCCTCTTTGATCTTATCCACTTGGCTGCAAAAGAAGGAAAAATGCCACTTTTGTGGAAGAGCTTCTGGCCTTCGGGTGCAAACCTAGCGGTGGCTTTGACCCATGACGTCGATATCTTAACACTATGGTGTTTATATATCATCTTCCGCAAATGGACACTGCTTAGGAAAGGTAACCTTAAAGCATTGGCGAAGATGATTTCCAGACTGCCGGGGTTTTTATTCAGAAAGAATAAATCATCCTATGGAGTCAGCCTGATCCTGGATGAGGAAAAAAGCAGAGGGTATAATTCCACCTTCTTCTTTCTGGCAGGTGAGCCGAGCTGGAAAACGATCATCCGGTCAGATATCGCTTACTCGATAAAGAAAGCGGAACCTGCAGTTAGAAGAATACTCGGCAATAGAGGGGAGATAGGGTTACATGGTAGCCGGAAATCTTACTTAAGTCAGGAAGTTATGCGGGCAGAAAAAGAGAAAATAGATCGGCTCCTGCCTCATCCGAGCATCGGTGCCAGACAGCATTTTCTCCATCTGAAGCGACCCGATACCTGGAGATTTCAGAGCCAGACCGGTTTTCTCTATGACTGCTCCTTGGGGTATCCGGATCGGTCGGGCTTCCGGTCCGGATTTGCCTTTCCATTTCATCCTTTCGATACGGAAACTGACAAAGAGATTCCACTCTGGGAACTCAATACCAATATCATGGACCAAACCTACGATAAATATGATCCCAAGAACACAGAACAGATAAAAGAGGAAATCAACCGTCTTTTTAGCCAGGTGGAGAGCACGGGGGGCGGGCTGGTAACCCTGCTTTGGCACACGAATGTGATAGAGGAATTCGGTTTTACCGGTTTTCTGAAACTTTACGCTGAAGTTTTGGATGAGTTGAAGAAGAAAAAGATATTTGTCTCTACGGGAGAGAATATCGCCAGATTTTGGAAAGCCCGAAAAGAAGTCATACTATTGGAAGAAAAGACGGAGAAAAATCTCTGGCAATGGGATTTTCAAGCCGGATTTCAAGTGGAGGACTTGACTTTCAGTATGAGCCGGCCGTATGAGGGTAAATTCCGCATAAAGGTGGAGGGGGTAAAAGCCTCGGTTGAGATTAATCAGTCTCAAGCCTTAATCACATTTCCCCGATTGGAGCAAAACCAGAATTTCAAGATCATCCTGACAAGCGAGGGAGCTTGAATCCGAAAAGAAAAAAAGTACTATTTTTAACCCAGTCCTTTATCCGATACCGGGGGGACATATCCAGCGCTTACCTGCATGTTCTGGCCAAAAATATCTTAGGTTTGGGTTACGATGTGGAGGTTTTGGCCCCCCATGCAAAGGATCTTCTGTTTTACGAGAAGGTGGAAAATATCCCGATCCATAGATTTCGGTACGGTTCGGATCGATGGGAGAGACTGGCATATCAGGGGGTGATGGACCAATTGGTGAGGAAAAGCCTGATCAACAAACTGATTTTTGTCTTTTTCCTGATCTCGTATTTTTGGAATGCCACAAAACTGGCTAAAAATCCGGAGGTCAAACTGATTCATGCTCACTGGTGGATTCCAACCGGACTGGTGGCGACATTAATTTCTATGACATTTGGAAAACCTTTGATGATTACCACGCACGGCACCGATATCAGGATTCTAAAACCTTCCGGCATATCTCATATGCTGGGAAGTTTTGTTTTCAAGCGCGTCTCTCATGTCACCGTGGTTTCCAATTTTCTCAAAAAGAAGCTCACCTCCGTGATCCCGATTTCCCCTTCCAAGGTCACTGTGCGTCCGATGCCGGTAAACATCGAACAATTTGGGCCACCCGAAAGAAAAAGAAAAGATGCAAAAGACAGGAAGACCATTCTTTGTGTGGCGCGATATACCAAACAGAAAAGGCTGGACACTCTGATAGATGCTTTGGGTTTGCTCAAAGCGGAAGGTTTGGAAATCAATGCAATTTTGATAGGTGAAGGGGAAGAGGAGGAGAGTTTAAAAAAACTGATCAAGAGTAAAAATCTAACTTCCCAGGTCACTTTTCTTCCGCTGATGCCTCAAAGGGAACTAAACCGTTATTATCAGAAAAGCGATATAGTAGTTCTTCCCTCGGTGGATGAGGGATTTGGTCTGGTTTTGGTGGAGGCGCAGCTATGTCAGATCCCGGTAATCGGAGCCGATTCCGGAGGAATTCCGGACATAATCGTGCACGAAAAGACCGGACTCCTGTTCCCTCCCGGAGATTCCACCTCTCTGGCAAACTGTATTAAACAAATATTGGAAGACGAGAGATTAGTGAGTGAGTTGATTTCGAACGCTTATCAAGAAGCCCGCACTCGATTTTCCCCGGATAACACTGCCAAAACGTTTGTAGGGATTTATGACGACTTAACCAAGTAGGAGTAACGAATTTAATTTGAAAAAAAAATCTCTCAGGATCCTTCAGTACTTAGTGATAGTCATCATATTCTATTTCCTGCTGAAAAGCGTACTGGGGAACTGGAACCAGGTTAAGGATTTCAACTGGCAGTTTGACTGGTGGCTTCTGGTAGTTTCCTTCTTGCTGCAATTTCTGACCTTATTCTGGCTGGTCAAGGTCTGGCAGAGGATGCTCCGGCACAGCGGTTCGTCCGTCTCTTACTTCAAGCTTTTCAAAGTCTGGTTTTATGCCAATTTGGGGAAATATCTTCCGGGAAAGGTTTGGCAATTTTTGGGGATGATCTACATGCTGGAGAAGGAGGGTGTTCCCAAGACCAGCAGTTTCTCTACCGGGGTGTTGGCGCAAAGCTTCTCGGTCATCTCCGGTTTATTTATATCGGTTATTTTTCTGGGTGCGGATTTGTATCATCGTTTCTTTTCCAAAAAACCGGGTTTGATGGCAGCCTTATTGATCTCGAGTTTAGGGGCATTGGCGCTTCTTTGTTATCCCAAAATCATGGAGAAGATTATCAACCTGGGTTTAAGAATCGTTAAAAAAGAGAAGATTACCCTTGATATAAGCGGCAAGGATGTTATAATTTACCTTCTGTCGTATTCGGTGTCCTGGTTGTTGTTCGGACTGGCATTTTTGACGTTTGTAAAATCCATGACGCAAGCACATTTATACATGTATCCCTTCTTGACCGGAGCATATGCTTTCTCTTTGAATATCGGGTTTCTGGCGATCTTCACCCCGGGCGGCATCGGAGTGAGGGAAGGGGTATTGGTATTTCTGCTGTCGTCCCTGTTCCCCCTACCGGTTTCGACCCTGATATCGCTTCTGTCCCGCCTCTGGATGACGGTGGGCGAGTTTTTGTGCTTTTTAATTGCCATCCCGATCAAAGGATACAAAAGTCAAAGAAATAGTGCAACCATGAGTTCCTCGTAGGGCAGTAAATCTTTGAACTCGTTTATTCGAATCATATAGCGGACACAAAGGGAAAATGAAAAAAGAAAAGAAAATAGAAAGAGCGAAAATCAAAACACTTTCTCCACAAAAAGAGGAAAAGTTCTGGCGATATCTTCCGATTGGGGTCTACTTCATTCTGACCATCATCCTGTTTACCGGATTTATCTTCTCCGGCAAGATGCTTTACGGGACAGACACCATGGGGGCGGGGGTCTTCTTCCGCAGTTTCTATGCCGATTTCTGGAGAACCTCTCATACTATGCCGCTGTGGGAGCCATACATTCACGGGGGGATGCCCTTTGTGGACGCTATGCACGGCGATATATTCTACCCTGCGGCGATTCTGCAGTTTTTCATCAAGGTTACCTATGCTCTGGGTTTGAAGCTGGTATTGCACGTCTTCTTAGCCGGGGTCTTCATGTTTTATTTCTTGAGGGGACTGAATTTGAGGAGGGAAATTTCCTTCTTGGGTGGTCTGCTTTACATGTTCTCCCCCTGCTTGGTCTCCCTGGTTTACCCAGGGCACGATGGAAAAATGTACGTATATGCTCTCCTTCCTTTAGCCTTCATGCTCCTTCATAAGAGTTGCAAAACCGGGAGGTTTATCTACTTTCTCCTCTTCAGTGTAGCCTTTGCCCTGCTGGTTTTCACCGCCCATATGCAGATGACCTACTTTGCTGCCTGGGGTTTGGGCTTGTACTTTTTGTACCAATTATGGAACATCCACCGGGAAGGAAACAGGAAGATAATCAAATATATGGTTTATTTTATAGTCGCCATCATCCTGGGTGTCTCCATCTCCATGATCCAACTCCTCCCGCCATATATTTATCTGAAAAACTACTCCATGCGGACCATGCACACCGAAGCCCAGTCCGGGTATGATTACGCCAGCTCCTGGTCTATGCATCTGGAGGAGGCGGCATCGGAGATCGTTCCGGAGTTTTCCGGGGACAATATCCACACTCAGGGGAATTTCTACTGGGGTCGTAATCCTTTTAAATTAAACAGCGAGTATATCGGTCTTTTGGTTCTTTTCCTGGCGATGGTTACCATCATCTATCGCAGGACCAGCCTGATTTGGTTTTTTGCCGGATTGGGTATTTTAGCCTTTATTTATGCCTTGGGGGGAACCACTCCTTTCTTCCGGTTGTTCTATTATTTAGTCCCGGGAGTCAAGAGCTTCCGGGGACCCGGTATGATAAATTTCCTTTTCTGTTTCGCTGGGGTGGTGATCGCCATGCTGGGTCTGGATAATTTTCTCAAGCTGAAAGAGAATTTACCCGAAGCCAAGAGGTTTCTCAAGATAGCTTTCATCTTCGTGATCGCGTATTCCGGTCTGGCGATTCTGGTATCTTTAATGCGGGGAACTTTCTTCGACATCTGGATTGCCGTGCTCTACAGCGGAATCGATTCCTCCAAGAGAGCGGCCATGGAGCAGAATATCCCCCGGTTGATCTCCGGATTGTGGATCTCCACTTTTCTTCTGTGGCTGGGATACGGCCTACTACGGCTTTATATCAAAGGAGGGGTAAAGACCAGCATGTTGATAGGGGGATTGTCAATAATCGCACTGGTCGATCTCTTCCGGTTCGATTCCCGCTTTATCATCTCGGTGGACCCGCAGCAATTTTATCGCAGAACGCCGGTGGTCGATTTTCTCCAAGCCAGGCAAAAGGAAGAACCGTTCCGGGTTTTCCTTCTTCCTCAAAGCTATCCGGATAATTATCTGGCCATGTTCGGGATAGAGGAGGTATCTTTGTCTGCCATGCATGGAAATCATCTGCGTATCTATGACGAGTTCGTGGGGCGTCATCAAGCCAGTCCCAACCTCACCTATCCCAATTTCATAAACCTCTTGAACATCAAATACCTCCTCAGCTCCCAAATCCTGAAAACTCCCTGGACTCAACAGGTGTATGAAGCGGAAGGCATTTACGTATATCAGAACATCAATTATCTTCCCAGGGGATTTCCGGTCTATAACTGGCAGGTGATGAAAGATCAAAGCCGGATACTGGAGATATTGAAGCAGCCGGATTTCGACGCCCGGGAGAAAATCTTTTTGGACGAGACTCCTCCTAAAATGCCCTCCGACACTTTGATTGTAGCATCTGAACCGGTAATCCCCGCCAAGGTGTTAGATGATGAGGTAAACCGATTCAGCGTGGAAGTGGAGATGCAGAAGGATGGTTTTTTGGTTTTAAGCGAGAATTATTATCCCGCCTGGAAAGCCTATGTAGATGGCAAGGAGGCTAAGATTTACAAAGCGGACTATCTTTTCCGGGCTATTTATCTGAATAAAGGAAGACACACGCTACGGTTAGTTTACGATTCCAAAAATTATAATATCGCCAAATCCTGGACTTTATTGACATGCTTGTTGATGGTGGCTATATTAATATTTTATGCAGCTAAAGGTTACTTAACCAAAACGAATGCCAAGGCAGCAGGAACGACAAAACCGATATGAAGACACTGGTCATCATCCCAACTTATAACGAGCGGGAAAACATAGAGAAAATCGTTCCCCAGGTCTTGGAACAAGACACGTCCATTCAGGTTTTGGTGGTGGATGACGGTTCCCCGGATGGAACCGGTGTAATAGCGGACCGGATGGCTAAGGAAAATGACCGGATCCAAGTTTTACACCGCCGGAACAAGGGCGGTTTGGGAACAGCATATATCGCCGGATTTAAATACGCTCTGGAAAAGAGCTATGATCTGATCTTTGAGATGGATTGTGATTTCTCCCATGATCCCAAAAGTATTCCCAGGTTTTTGGAAGCTATCTCGGATTTCGATTTGGTCTTGGGATCGCGTTATATCAGCGGAGGAGCGGTGAGAAACTGGCCCAAATCCAGGTATTTCCTTTCATATTACGCCAACGTATATTCCCGTGTCATCACCCGGCTTCCGGTGAAAGACGCTACCGGCGGGTTCAAGTGTTTTCGCCGGGAAGTGCTTGAGGCGATCAACTTAGACCGGATTAAGTCCAATGGTTATTCATTTCAGATAGAGATGAGCTTTCGTGCCTGGAAAAAGGGATTCAAAATTAAAGAAATCCCTATTACATTTGAAGATCGCAAGGTGGGTCAATCAAAAATGTCCAAGAAGATAGTGAGAGAAGCCATCTGGATGGTGTGGAGATTGAGGTGGTGGAGCATTTGGGGGAAATTGTGAACCTGTGTATTCGATAAAGCTTTTATTGGAAACATTTCGGAATGCAGAAACTAACTTTTCTGAATTCCCGAAGTTTATCGAAGCAAATTCGCGCCAGCAAGCAGGCATAAGTTAGTATAATCGTATAACGATGACGGATGTTTCCATTTATGGTATTCTCCTTTGTACCTGAATTGGACTTTTCTATTATCATAGTCAGTTACAACGTTAAGGATTTATTGAAGAGATGTTTGAAGTCGATTTTTGATTTCCAGAAAGAATTGAGATTCGAGGTGGTGGTGGTAGACAATCATTCGGAGGATCAGAGCACCAAAATGCTTAAAGGTGATTTCCCCGACGTAAATCTGATAGAGAACCATAAGAACCTGGGCTTCTCCGCAGCTTGTAATCAGGGAATAAAGCGGAGCCGAGGCAGGTACGTTCTTCTTTTGAATCCGGACACGGAGTTTATCCCTGGAGGAATAAATAAGATTATCCAGTTTATGGATTCAAATCCTCATATAGGTATCTGTGGTCCCAAGATGGTTGACCCGGAGGGGAAGTTACAGTTCTCCGCCCGGTCGTTCCCTTCTTATTTGACCGCCATCTCGTCCCGCCAGTCTATTTTGAATCGTTTCTTTCCGGACAATCCTTTGTCCCGGAAATATCTTTTAAAGGATTTGAATCGTAATCAGAGTAAGGAGGTGGACTGGGTATCCGGATCGGGTCTTTTGACCAGACGGGATGTATTGGAAAAGGTCGGGTTTTTAGATGAGCGTTTTTTCATGTACGTGGAGGACGTCGATTTCTGCTATCGCGCCAAGCAAGCGGGTTTTTCGGTTCACTATTTTCCCCATTCCGTCGTTATTCATCACATCGGAAAGAGCACCCGACGAAAAAAGACCAAAATGCTGTTGGAACATCACCGGAGCATGTATCTCTTTTATAAAAAGCATCATCAGCGGCACTTTTTTTTAAGCGGAATCGTTTTCTTTGGTATCTGGATTAGGCTAGGGTTAAGCGTTTGGACTAATTCAATTGTTAAAGAGTGAATAAACATTTTTTGCTGAATATCAGATGAACGGACCTTACTTAGATTTCGAAAAGCCGATTTACGAATTGGAAAAAAGGATAAATGACCTGAAGGAGCTAGACGGTCATAAGGCTGACGACCCCCTGGAGAACATTGAGCTTTCTCGAGAGATTAAAGCATTGGAGCTGAAGCTGGATAAGCTGGCTCGGGAGATCTATTCGAAGCTTACCCGCTGGCAGAGGGTGCAATTAGCCCGGCATCCGCGTCGTCCCTGTGCCCTGGATTTCATTTCCCTGATGTGTACCGATTTCATCGAATTGCACGGAGACAGGGGTTTTGCGGACGACAAAGCCATCGTGGGAGGTTTTGCCAAAATGGACGGGAAACCGGTCATGGTGGTGGGGCAACAAAAGGGGAGGGACACTAAACAGAAACTCTATCGTAATTTTGGCATGCCTCACCCGGAGGGTTACCGGAAGGCGCTCAGATTGATGCAGCTATCTTCGAGATTCAGTAAACCGGTGGTAGTCTTAATCGACACACCGGGTGCGTTCCCCGGAGTGGGGGCGGAGGAAAGGGGGCAGGCGGAAGCCATTGCCCGGAATCTGCGAGAAATGACCCGACTTCGGGTTCCCATTATAATCAATATCATCGGCGAAGGAGCCAGTGGCGGAGCTTTGGGAATCGGTGTGGGGGACCGGGTGTTCATGTTGGAGAACGCCTGGTATTCGGTGATTTCACCGGAAGGATGCGCTGCCATACTGTGGAGGGACAGCGCCAAGGCTCCGGAGGCGGCAGAAGCGTTAAAACTTTCCGCTCCAGATCTGATGAGACTTAAAGTCATTGACCAGATCATACCCGAACCCAACGGAGGGGCTCACCGGGATCCCCAAGAACAGGCTCGGATTTTAAAGGTGGAGAACCTTTCAGCTTTGAACGAGCTGGAGCAACTAAGATCGGACGAATTGATTGAGAAAAGAATAGCCAAATTTCGAGCGATGGGCGAATATATTGAAAAAGGGATAGAGTGATTAAGCCGATCCGGGCACAAGTGCCCTTTTTTTATTTTTACGACATTTGAAATCTTTTTTATTTAATATGAGGATATAGCTGATTTTATTTTTACCGAAGGCCGTCCATTTTGCAAAGCATAGATGAACAAAAAGGAGTAAGACGATGATCAATCCTAAGCTTTTGGATATATTAGCTTGCCCCCTCTGTAAAGGGGATCTGACATACCAAGAGGCTGATCAAAAGCTGTTGTGTGAAAAGTGCCGGCTGAAATATTCCATAAAGGACGACATTCCCATAATGCTAGTGGATCGGGCGGAGAAGTTTTGAGAAACAGAGCAAAGATAATTGGCTAACTGGAGGAACTAAAGGATGAAACTTTCTAAATTTTGTGGAGAGGATCTGATTTCATTTGAGCTTAAGGCGGAGACCAAAGAAGAGGTGATCAAGGAACTGGTGGATTTGGCATCGAAATCCAAGCTGGTCAAGGATGCCGATCAGCTTCTAAAGGACATCCAGGAGAGAGAGAAGCTGGTTACCACCGGAGTTGGATATGGAGTGGCATTCCCTCATGCCAAGTCTAAAGCGGTTCGCGGGATCATCATTGCTTTTGGTCGGCCCAAAAAGGGGATAGAATTCAATTCCATGGACAAAAAACCGGTCTACCTTTTCTTTTTGATCGCGGCACCCGAAGATGCCATCGGAGCTCACTTAAACGTGATGGCCCGGCTTTCCTACCTGATGAAAAGCGAAAAAAACAGGGACAAGCTGATGAAGACCAAAAGTCCCAAAGACCTTTTGGAGATGCTCGATTCGGTGGAATGAATCGTAATTTGAGATTTATAAGGGAAGAATCGAGGGTGTAATCGGGGAATCAAGGTGGGGAACTAAAAGAGCTGGGTACAATAATCCAGTTCCAGGATCACAATTCTTTAAACCTGACTCATGGATAAGCTAACTTCCCTGCTTCATATCAGAAGGGATACCTTCCTCAACTTAATAATCTTCGTTTTATTGTCCATTTTACTATTGATCCTCCCTTTGGATTTTAAATCTGATCTGTCCGCATTCATCTTCAAGTTCACCTATGGACCTTTTTATTCTCTAAGAAATTACATTAAGGAACTGGAAGGTGTGCGGGATGAAAACAAGCAGCTACGGGAAAAAGTGGTGGAGTTAACATTAAGAAATTCATGGCTAAAAGAGGAGCATCTGGAAAACCAAAGATTACGGGAGCTTCTGGAGTTTCGACCAAATTTAGAATATGAGGTGATTCCGGCGGAGATATTATCCGCTGAACCAAACCGGAGAAATTTTTCAATCATGATTGATAAGGGTTCCGGGGACGGGGTGAGAAGAAACATGCCGGTGGTGAATTTACAGGGGCTGGTGGGGAAAGTGGTGGATGCATCATTTTCCAGCGCGGTGGTACAGCTCATGCTCGATCCAAATTTCAGGGCTTCAGCTCAAGATCAGACGACCCGGGTATTCGGGATCATAAAACCCTGGTCGGGATCTTCGCTACAGCTGGATAATGTTCCTTTGCGGGAGGAAATCAAGGTGGGAGATCGCATCATAACCAGCGGGCTGGGGGGAATTTTCCCGCCGGGGATAATGATCGGGGTGGTAACCGCGGTGGAAAGTGAGGAGGATCAATCCAAGATCAATCGCTCATACGGTATTTTCAAAACCATCGAGGTGGCACCTTATGTCGACTTCAATCACCTGGAAGAACTTTTTGTGATAGCAGTCAAAAGATAAAGGAATGAGCCAAGAAAACGAAATCAGAGCCATCTGAGCCTGATATACCTTGGTCCAGTTATAAAAGATAAAGATCAAAATGAGGTTAGAGGGAACATGTTGTGGGGAAGCACCTGGTTGACAAAAATCATTTTCGGGTTACTTATTATCCTAGCTTTGATACTTTTCCAGGCTTTTATTGCAGGGGCAGTGACCATCGGGGGAATCAAGTTTGATCTTTCGATTGTCATCCTGATATATGTAGCTTTGAGTCGTGGTCCCGTTTCTGGGGTGATCTTTGGCTTCTTGATCGGGCTTTTGGCGGATATCTTTACCCCTCAGATCCTAGGTTGGGGGGCTTTGGTGAAATGCTTAATCGGGTTCAGTGTGGGGAGCTTCAAGGACAATCTATACCTAGATAGCTTGTACTCCAAGGGAGGTATGATCTTTTTCGCGCTGATTTTGAATGATCTTTTATATTATATTTTTACCGGTGGATTAAATGCTTCTCTCCTGGAGACGTTGATTGGTTATACCTTGTTTTCGGCTCTGTATACTTCCATGGTGGGGATGTTTATTTTTCTTGTTTTAAGTGGAATCAACTGGAGCGGGCTGGGGGTGGAGAGAAAATCAGGTTGATTATAGAGGTTTTTTAGAAGTCGGCTTAAGCGATGAGAAAAAATAAATCAGAAAGAAAACCGACAGCTTTATCCTTGAATCTAAGACAATCCGATTGGTGCGGTTCCCTCACCGGTTTTTTCACCAGAGAGAAAAGGACCAAGATATTAATGGGAATTCTGGGATTGGTCGTCTTCATGCTGCTATGCCAACTTTTCTTCCTTCAGGTGATAAAAGGTTCCCACTATAGCCAAAAGGCAAAGGATAATCAGATACTCCCCTTGGCTCTGCCTGCGCCCCGGGGAATAGTGAAGGACCGAAATGATAGAATCATTGCCACCGATCGACTTTCCTATACTGTTTCTCTGATTCCCTCAGAGGTGGCGGAGGCCGTGCCCAAAAAGAGGACATCCGTCAAGATAAAAGACATCAGCTCTTTGGTGGAGAAGATCGCTTTGTGTTTGAACTCAGATCCCCTTTCTTTGAAAGAGAAAATAAGTTCCAACTGGTCCAAAGCCTACCAACCCATAAAGCTTCAAAAAGATGTTGAGTTCAACACCATCTGCGTGATTGAGGAGCAGAATGAAGATCTTCCCGGGGTAATTTACCAGGTGGAACCGACAAGAAAATATTTGGAAGCCGGTTGGGTGGGGCACGTAGTCGGATACGTCAATGAGCTCAACAAAGAAGATCTGTCCGAAAGCTCACCCGAAAGAATGTTTCGTCCCGGCGGAAGCATAGGAAGAAAGGGAATAGAGAAACAATATGATGATTTTTTGAGAGGAAAAGACGGGATGATTTTTCAGGAGGTGACCGCACGGGGCAAAATCTTAGGCCCTTTGGAGGAGACTAAGCCGGTTTTACCTGTCTGCGGCTCGGACATTAAACTGACCATCGATATGGATCTTCAAGCGGTGGCAGAATCTGCCTTAATCGATTATCCCGCTGCTGCGGCGGTGGCTTTAGATCCGAGGAACGGGGAGATACTATGTTTGGTCAGCAAACCGGATTTGGATGCCAATCTTTTCGCCGGTTCCATGTCCGCTTCCGAGTGGAATGCCATTAAAGATAATCCTTTTCATCCCCTGCTCACCCGTCCTATTCAAGCTACCTATCCCCCCGGGTCTGCCATCAAGCTTCTCACCGCTGCCATCGCCTTGGAGACAAAAATAACGGACGTGAACACCACCTTTCATCCCTGCGGAGGAGCTTTTCAGTTTGGGAAAAGGGCTTTTGACTGTTGGAAACCGGAAGGACACGGAAGTTTGAATTTGAACGGAGCAATCGTTCAATCCTGCAACGTGTATTTTTATCAATTGGGATTACGAGTAGGACTTAAAAGATGGAGCGAATATGCTCAACTGTGTGGATTTGGCAAGAAAACCGGCGTTGATCTTCCCGAGGAAGCCAAAGGTTTCATCCCTACCCCGGAATACTACCAGAAAAAATTCGGAAAAGGCGAGTGGATCAACAACCTGGTGATCAATCTAGCTATCGGGCAGGGAGAGGTTTTGGTGACACCGCTTCAACTGGCGGTTTTTTACGGAGGCTTAGCCACCGACGGCACACTTTACCGACCCCATCTTTTAAAGGAATTGGAAACACCGGATGGGCAGATCCAATTAACCCAACCGGAAAAAATAGGACGGTTACCCTTTTCCCCTGCAACCTTAAGGATTTTGCAGCAGGCAATGATCGGAGTGGTGAACGAACCAGTTGGGACGGGCTATCTGGCTCATATTCCGGATATCACGGTAGCGGGGAAGACCGGCACTGCCCAGAATCCGCACGGGGAAGCGCATGCTTGGTTTGTGGGTTATGCCCCGGCCGGAAATCCGCAGATAGTGGTGGTGGTATTGATCGAGAACGCGGGGCACGGGGGCACTTTCTCCGCACCGGCAGCTAAAAAGATCATAGAAAGGTTTTTAAAGAAAGGTATGATGCAGGCACAAAATGACAGCACTTACCAATTAAACAATTACTAAATGGATTTCAAACAAAGTAAACAGGTATAGATAACTCGAGTGTCAAGCTACCACTAACGCATACTCTAATCTGTTCATTAATCTATGTCTATTAACGGAATATGTTAAGATTCAATGCAAGAGAATTTGACCCCACTCTTTTTGTTCTGGCTTTGGTTTTGTCCTTAATCGGGGTCTTATTGATTTACAGTGCCAAGTATTACAGCGATAATTTGGTAGAGAAGGGAATCTATTTAAAACAGATCATGTGGATTCTTCTGGGAATGGCTGCCTGCTGTTTGGTTTTTTTTATTCCTCTGCGATTTTACGAAGTTTTTTCTTACCTTTTGTATTTTCTCTCTTTGCTGGCGCTTTTATTGATTCTGGTGGCCGGTTCAGCCAGAATGGGGGCAGCGCGCTGGATCTCCGTAGCGGGTTTCAACATCCAGCCTTCGGAATTCGCCAAAATCGTTACCATATTTCCATTAGCCCGCTTTCTTGCCTATTCCAAGCGTTCCATCTATAATATAAGATGGCTGGCAAGCGTGCTAGCCATAGTGCTTCCCCCTGCGCTTTTGGTGCTAAAGCAACCCGATTTGGGCACATCCCTGGTATTTTTTGCCATTCTAATAACCATGCTATTCTGGTCAGGGGTTCCGTTGTTTTATTTGTTTCTGATAGCCTCCCCGGTCCTTAGCTTGATTTGTGCCTTTAACTGGCTCTCCTGGGCAATATTTTTCCTGGTCTTAATAACTCTGCTTTATCGGGTGAAACCGACCTTTATTTTCAGCCTGGGTTTTATTTTACTCAATTTAGCATCGGGAATGATCACCCCCTTGGTCTGGAATAGACTCCATGATTATCAAAAACAGCGCATCCTGGTGTTCTTGGATCCGGGGAGGGACCCGCTGGGTGCGGGTTATCAGATAATCCAATCCAAGGTGGCAATAGGTTCCGGAGGTCTTTTGGGCAAAGGATTTCTGCAAGGGAGTCAGACTAAATTGGCTTTTCTCCCGCATCAACATACCGACTTCGTTTTTTCAGTATTGGGAGAGGAATTTGGACTTTGGGGGGGACTGATTCTACTGGGTCTTTTTACCTTTCTGGTCGCCAAGGGGATCATGATCGCTCAAAAGGCCCGAAATACCTTCGCCAGCAATGTTGCCATCGGTTTGACCACCATATTAGGTTTCCAGATGTTGGTCAATATCGGGATGTCTTTGGGGGTGATGCCGGTGACCGGACTTCCCTTGCCGTTTGTCAGCTACGGAGGCTCTTCCATGTTGACCAGCTGGGTGGTGGTGGGTATCCTATTAGCCATCAATTCGAGATGGTTTGATTATTGATTAAAATGGTAAAAGAAAGAAGAGTGAAATATCTTAAGCCCAGGACAAGATAAACCAGATTAATAATTCAAAATTTAAAAGCAAATGAAAAGTTACAACTCAAAATTCGAAATTTCTCGGAAAAGATGTCATACTCATATTTCTATAGTATTAAATAATGGTTTTGAATTTTTCATTTTGCACTTTTAATTGCTTATCATGCATCCTACTTTAATTCAAATCGGACGGGTGGCGGTAAAAACCTACGGATTTCTTTTAGCCTTGGCTTTTCTTTTGGGCATCTGGCTTTCTGCCAAAAGAGCCAAAAAGGACGGGATGGGCTCGGGATGGCTTCCGGATTTGGCCTTGATCATTCTGATCTCCGCCTTGGCAGGGGCGAGATTCTTCTATGTCATTTTCCATTTGGAGGAATTCCAAGGTCACCTCTGGGATATGATTAATCCCATTCAAAGTACCGGGGAGATCGGCATCGGGGGTCTCTCCATGTTTGGTGGTTTGGTTCTTGCAATAACCTGCAGCTTGATATATACCTTTGTGAAGAAACTGGAAGTATGGAGGATTGCCGACATCGTTGCCCCTTCCATCATGCTGGGTTTGGGAATTGCCCGCATAGGCTGTTTTTTGAACGGCTGCTGCTTCGGTCAACCCAGCTCATGCCCTCTGGGAATCATTTTTCCTCCCGATTCACCAGCCGGATATTTCTTCCCCGGTATACCTCTTTTCCCCATTCAACTGGTAGCCTCTTTTAAGGGTTTCTTGATTTTCGGAATTCTTCTGTTTATTGAAAGGTATAAGCGTTTTAACGGTTTCACCTTTTGGAGCATGCTCGTTTTGTATTCAATCGGCAGGTTCACCATTGATTTCTTCAGATATTATGAGAACAGCATGATCTTTGCAAGAACAGGCAGCGAACCGATTACGATCAATCAGGCATTGACGGTCTTGACTTTCTTCATATCCCTTTTCATGTGGAATTATCTCAGGTTAAAATCGAAGAAGAAAGCAATGAATGTGGTTTCATCTTGATGCTGCCCAGATTTAAAGGATAGGGACTTAAATACAAAATTAAAAAAGAAAAAAGTAAATTTCGATTCAAAATCCAAAATCACATGTAGTAGCAAGATAAGCTGTAATCTTGATTTTTGAATTGTCATTTTAATTTTGCTCATTTAATTTTAAATTTCATTGCCGGTGTCGCTTTTCAAAATTACCGACTCCATACTTCGATTTAAGGATGATTTATTAGATTTCATCTATCCTCAAAGCTGTCCCCTTTGCAAAAAACCTATAAGTCAAGATGCAAAAGGAGTCTGTGAGAATTGCTGGTCGATTTTAGCGGTTTTGCCCCATTCTTTCTGCCCCTACTGTAAATCGTTTTTTGAAGAGGAAGATTTAGTTCTTAGGCATCATTGTGTATTTTTGAACCGTTTTGAAGAGCGAAGGATACTGGCAGTGCGATCTTTGGGAACATTCGATGACTGCTACAAAACTCTGATTCATCGGTTCAAATACGATCGAAAGATTCCTCTTGGTAAACGTTTGGCTCAAAGTTTAGGCGAGAAAATAGCTTCGGATAAGAACCTTTCGAATTGTGATCTGGTGATTCCGGTTCCTCTCCACCGGGCACGGAAAAGGGAAAGAGGATTCAATCAGAGCGAAATCCTGGCAGAAGGCATGTCCAATGTAATTAATGTAGCAGTCTTAAAGGATGTTCTTAAGAGAAAGAAGAATACTAAAGACCAGACTCTTCTTAACGTTCAACAGAGAAAAGAAAACGTAGAAGGTGCTTTTACAGTAACTCGTCCGGACAAAGTAATTGGTAAGCATATCATCCTGGTTGACGATGTGATGACGACAGGAGCGACCTTAAACGAGTGTGCCAAGATGCTCCTCGAAGCAGGGGCCGAAAGAATATTTGCTGTTACTCTGGCGGTAGTAGTAGAGTGAGATATTTTGTTCTCTTCTGGAGTGATCGACTTTTGGCTTGATCTGAATTTTCTATTAAAATATTATCAAGGTTCAACTGAAGGCGAACACTCCATTTGAATATTAAAGTAGATAGTTGAAAATATTATATAATCTTTTAACTTCAATCCCATAAAGAAGGTGGTTATGAAAAAACAACTATTAGTACTAACTTATTTCATGTTTTTTTATTTTTTGTTCAACGGTTCTCAGAGCAATGCTTGCACCAATCTTCTGGTAACCAAAGGGGCTTCGGATGATGGTACGGTGATGATAACCTATACCTGCGACGGTGAGTTTCATCCCATTCTGGAATATCACCCAGCTTTGGATCACGGACCCGATGATTCGCTGGAGATAACCGATTGGTCGGGGAAAGTAAGGGGAAAAGTAAAACAGGTTCCGCACACCTATGCCGTGGTTGGTTTGATGAACGAATACCAGCTGACTATCGGTGAGACCACCTTCGATGGCCGCGAGGAATTACGTAATCCCGATGGGCTTTTGGACTATTGGGATATGATGCAGCTGGCTCTGGAAAGAGCCAAAACGGCAAGGGAAGCGATCCAGGTCATGACCGATCTGGTGGACGAATATGGTTATCGATCTACCGGGGAAACATTTTCCATCGCCGATCCGAAAGAGGCGTGGATTATGGAGATGATCGGACCGGATTCGGGCGGGTATGGGGCGGAGTGGGTGGCGCTCCGAATACCGGACGGATATATCTCCTGTCACGCCAATAAAGCCCGGATTGGTGAGTTTACTTTAAAAGACAAAAAGAACTGTCTTTATTCCACCAATGTTATTTCCTTCGCAATAGAAAAGGGATATTACGATCCCAAATCGGGTCAACCATTCCGGTTCTGTGACGCATACTGCCCCGCTACGCCGAAGAATCAACGCTATGCCGACACCCGGGTGTGGAGCATTTTCAGACGCACCGCACCATCACAGGATTTCTCACCGGATTACCACCGGGGAGTAGAGGGAGCAAAACCTTATCCTCTCTGGATCAAACCGGATAAAAAGCTCTCCATTGCCGATGTATTCTCCCTGATGAGAGACCATTACGAAGGAACCCAGTACGACATGACCAAAGGGATCGATGCAGGTCCCTACGGTTCGCCCAATCGCTGGCGACCCATCACTTGGATGGTCGACAGCGTGGAGTATGGCTGGGAGCGCCCCATTTCCACCCAACAGACTGCTTTCTCATTCGTTTCCCAATCGCGATCGTGGCTTCCCCACCCTATTGGTGGCGTTTACTGGTACGGTTTGGACGATACCTATACCACCTGCTATGTTCCACTTTACTGCGGAATCGACAGTATACCCAGATCGTTCACCGTCGGCAGTCTGGACAAATTCTCTTGGGAATCTGCCTGGTGGGTGTTCGATTTCGTAGCTAATTGGGCTAACCTGAAATACTCATGCATGCTGCCGGAAATCCAGGGTGTACAAAAGGAGGTCGAAGAGACCTTCATAGCTTTGCAGCCGCTGATAGAAAAATCAACAGTCGATCTGGTCAAATCGAATCCGCAGCTTTTAACTCGTTACCTGACTTATTATTCCGTTTCGCAAGCGGAACAGGTAGTGTTACGATGGAAGGAGCTGGGGGAATATCTGATCACCAAATATAATGACGGTTACGTAAAGGACGAAAATGGAAGACCCCAGGAAAAGGGATATCCCGAAAGCTGGCTGAGAGAGGTTTTGAAATCCCGACCCGAGCAGTTCCGTTTACCGGTAAGAAACGAAACACCCTCGGAGTCAAAGGTGAAAAAATAAGCAAAAATGGAACAATCATGAATCCTCTCACGTAAGGAAAAATGTGAGAAACTTCGACCCTGCGGATTTTAATTCATAGAATCAGCTATGGAAAACCAGCCATACAATGATGTTCAAACAAAAATTTCCTTACAGATGGAGGGATATATGATCTCAAGATTTCGATGTTTATTGACCAGCCTGTTTTTAGTTATTTTTGTCTCCGGTATCGGAGCTTCCTCGGAAAGAATTCAAAATTTCACCTTTGAGGATATTCATTCAATGGATATCCGCACCGTCAGCGGTGACATAAGGATATGCCCGGGAAACGGCGCTAAACTCAAGGTTGAATTGAAAAACGATCTGGACGATCCGGATCGGCTTGATCCAATAGTGGAAGCAGAGCAAGGAGAATTGTCCATCGAGGAACATTTCACCGGCAACCATGTAAGTGGAGAAATATCCTGGACGGTATATCTACCTAAGTCAATCGAATTAAAGAGAGTCAAATGCAGAAGTGCATCCGGAAACATGTCATTTGAAGGATTCAAAACAGAGTTTATCCAGGCAAAATCAGCCTCGGGGGAAGCATTGATAGATTCGGTTTATGCCAAGGAGGTGGAAGTTTCTACGGCTTCGGGATCAGTTGCTGTTCAAGCCAGTGACGTTGATTTTGTCACGATAGAATCGGCATCGGGGGACATTTCGCTGAGTTCCGTTCGCTCCAAAGAGCAAGAGCTTTCCACCGCTTCCGGTTCAATTACGCTGGAAAACGTTAAAATTGAAGAGCAAAGTAAGATAGAATCTGCCAGCGGCGACGTGGAGCTGGATCTTCTCCAATTGCCCCCTTTAGGTCTTGAGGTATCGTCCGCTTCTTCTGATGTAACCCTTAAAGTTCCAGATTTCGGGGACAATTTCTCACTGACCATATCCAAAGGGGGAAATGGGGGAAGGATCAAGTGCCCGTTTGAATACACGGATAAAACCACATTCCGAAACGACGACGATGATGACTATGGTACGGATCGTTATTATGTCAAACATGGTGAAGGCGGACCGGACATCAAACTAAAGACTTATAGCGGGACTATTCGAATCGAAACCGATACCAAGGGGAAATAAGCGCTCGCTCGAAAATGCTAAAGTTAAAGACAGAATAACGAAACAATATAATATGCCTGATCTTTAATTGTCTATTTTCTTACCCAGCTGCACAACCTGCCACCCAACCGGAGGAGAAAGCCGCTTGCAGATTGTAACCGCCGGTATCAGCGTCTATATCCAGCACCTCTCCGGCAAAATACAATCCCCTCACCAGCCGGGATTCCATGGTGCGGGGATCGACTTCTTTTGTATCCACCCCGCCGGCGGTGATCATCGCTTCGGCAAGAGGAAGATGACCGGTAACCTCAAGTTTAAAATCCTTTAACCATTGACATAATCTTTTTCGCTCAGCTGCAGTTACCTGATTCCCAACTCTGATTGATGGAATTTTAGCTAAATCCAAGCAGACCGAGATCAATTTCCCGGGCAAAAATTCCTTGAGAGAAGTCTGCAGCTTATGCCTGCCGTTTTCACGCAATCTTTTCTCCAGAATACCGTTTAATTTACCCTCGTCCAAATCCGGCATAAAATCGAGGGACAAAGCGACCTTTTGATATTCATGCAGAGCATCAAACATAAGTTTACTCAAATCAAGTATCAAGGGACCGGAGAGACCGAAATGGGTAAAGATCAATTCTCCGGCAGTTTCCGCCCTTTTTTTCCCGTCAATCCATACCTTCACCCTGACCCTGCTTAAACTCACTCCCTGCAATCCCGGAGCGACATCACCCGCTGTCTCGACCGGAACCAAAGCTGGCCGGACCGGTATAAGGGTATGCCCAACCGATTCTGCCAATCTATATCCATCGCCACTTGAGCCGGTCGAAGGGTAGGAGTTTCCACCGCAAGCAATGATGACAGCATCCGCATCATATTCTCTCTTTAGTCGATGGAGATGGGATTTTACTTTCGCCTCATGAGGAGGATTACCGAATACCTTCACCCCCACCACTTTTCCCTCCTCTACAATCAATCGCTTCACCGAAGTTTCGGTCAACAGGTTCACCCCGCATTTGATTACCCAATCAACCAGAGCATCTGCCACCTCTTTCGCTTTACCGCTGGCTGGAAATACCCGTCCATCCGATTCGGTTACGGTACGAATTCCCAGTTTTTTCAAAAACTCCACCAGGTCGGATGAGAAGAACTGTGAAAATGCCTGACGAAGGAAACGTCCGCCCGGTCCAAAATGTGCGATGAAATCAGGAAGGGGAGCAGAGTTGGTGAGATTGCATCTTCCGGCACCGGTCAGTCGCAGTTTGATCCCGGGCCGCTGCATTTTCTCCAGAAGCATAGCTTTTGCCCCGTTCTTGGCAGCCATTCCGGCTGCCATCAAACCGGCTGGACCCGCACCCACTACAATTACCCGTTTCTTTGGCATAAAACGAATCAGCGGAAGAAAATTCAGATAGTATCAATTGAGGTAAATCATTTCACTCAGATATTAATTCACAAAATAACAAATGTGTATCGCTTTGCGGAAACAATAGGATTCAGGATGAAGTCAACACGAGCACCGCTTTAAATCAATTATCGCTGGAGTCGATATTATCCGATGGTTTCCCCGTTTCCACCGGGACAGCAGGTAAAAACGGAGTGGAAAATTCGTCGGACTGAGGGAGAATATTGGCTGCCGTCTTATTCCTGTAATCGTTCCGATGTGACCAGTTTATGGAGAAATAGAGCAGGGGGTGATTGAGGGTGTTAATAAACCTGGTAAATATCGACATTTTGGTATAATAGTGTTTTCCCAGCCAGATGAAACCCTCGGCCAGCTCATCCGGGGTCAAATTCCTGGGTTGGAAGACCACGGTTCTATGATTGTAATCACGCCAATTGCGGCTTAATAACCTTCCCTCTTTTTTGAATCTCTCGTAGATAGCGGTTCCCGGATAGGGGGTCAAAATATTGAAAGTGGCGCTGGGGATTTTATTCTTATAGAGAAACTCCAGGGTCTTTTCGAATATGCTCTTGTCGTCATCGTCAAAGCCGAACACGAGCGAAGCGTGGAAATAGATTCCCGCATCCCGGATGATCTGGATAGCCCGGCCATGCTCTTCGACGTCATCCGAGGTTTTACGGAGTTTTTTGAGATTGTCCGGGGAGACCGACTCTATTCCGACAAACAAGCCGGCACAGCCGGATTTTCGAGCCAGCTTAAGCAGGTCCTTATTTCTGGCCAACGAGATCGACGCCTGCCCCACCCAGCGGATTTTCAAATCCGTCAAAGACATGAAAAGCTCCGATGCAAATTTGGCGTCCCCGATGATGTTATCATCCAAAAAGAAGAATTTGTCACTGTCTCTTAAGGTTATCTCTTTCACGATGTCTTTGACCTGACGGTGCCGCAACTTTTTTCCGTAAAGATCGGTGACCGAGCAGAAGTCGCAGGCATAGGGGCAGCCCCGGGTGCAGAAGATGGGGGTCACCTGAAAGGGATTGCGGTTGGGTTTAAGCCGGGGTATGGGAAATTTGGAAAGGTCGGTATTAGTGGAATGATAGAATTTCTTCAAACGGTTCTGCTTGAAATCGTCGGTCAGCTCCTCCCAACATCCTTCCGCCTCGCCGATGACCACCGAATCGCAGTGGGCTATTGCCTCCTCGGGCATGACCGAGGGATGAATTCCCCCCAAAACCACCTTGGAGCCTTTTTGCCGGAAGAGAGAGGAGAGCTGGTAAGCGCGCTCGACAACTCCCGTCATACAGGAGATCCCCACCAGGTCGTAGTGTTTGTCAAAATCGATCTCCTCGGCTTCCTCCTCCACCGTATCCACTTCGATGCCGGACGGGGTCAGAGCGGAGATGATGCCCAGAGTAAGCTGGGGCATTCTCATAAAATGACTTCTCCCCCGGGTAAAAGAGGGGGCGATCAAAAGAACATTCATTTTCCCTTTCCGCAGGACTCAGATTCGAGCCAGCGTCATCCGGTTTGCCCGATGCTTTTCCAATTATACGATTATTCTCCCCCTTTGTTTTCATTTCTTATCTGCTAATTGGAAAAATAGGGGAAATGGAGAAATATGTATCTATCCAATACCTCTGCATTTCCTCTGAAAAAAAGGAACGCCCTCTTGTGGTTTGACATTCTTTTAACCGACCCTTTTTTAAAAGATTTTCTTGACATAAAGCGTAGATATTCGTAAGATAAAAACAAGCGCCTTTAGCTCAGCTAGGTAGAGCAACTGACTCTTAATCAGTGGGTCGCAGGTTCGATCCCTGCAAGGCGCACAGATATCAAAAATCCCGCACATTCCGCGGGATTTTTATTGTGAGCGGATCAGGCATTGGGACAACATGGTTTTCCGTAGAGCTATCGGGCTCGACCCTTCGACAGACTCAGGGTGGTGAGCTTGCCGAACCATAAATCGAGCCCCTACTGGTGGAACAGGTGCATCTGAAGCTTCTGAAACATCTGAGGCTCATTTTTTATTTTTTTCTCACTTTTCCCCTACGGGCAGGCTTCCAAGCCATTGTCGGGTAAGGAATTGTGTACGTTTGAAACCGATGAGTTCATGCTGAAGGTAACAATGGTTAGGAATACGGTTATGTGTTGGTTTCATGTTTGGTTTTAATGACGACAATTGACAGCCAATTAACGATAGACGATACGTAACCGTAACCGATAAACGATACACGATCCCTTAACAGCACCTCCTCCATATATTCTGGCGCCATCCTTTTCACCATCAAAGTAGTAGAGAAATTGCTTTTTGGGGAAAGAAAGACTATGAGTTAAGCATAACAGGTTAGTTTCAGGAGCCGTGGGTTGCTGAATATGGACTTGTTTAGCTAGTTGGTTGTTCTGGATTTCGCATCTCCCTGCTTCAAAAGAAAATAGAGTCCCATGTAAAAGGCGTAAGCCGTCTCGACGTATCGTTCCGCCTCGTCTTGTTCGATTGCGAAGTCTACTGCATGTGCAGCGTGAACGCGCAAACGACGCAATCTATCATAAATTGGGATAACTGTTTCAGGGAACAAGCCATTATTCACAAGTTCATGGATTGCTCGAGACCCAGCGATATTCCCTCCTAAACGAATGCCATTAGCATCTGCCACTTGTTTTGTGGTAACCTCAATATTCCGCCATGCTTCCATTATTGCTGCGCGAGGAGATATTTCAGCAAGCCGCAAGAGAAGAGCCTTGTCTGTTTGTAAAGGTGTTTTATAAGTCTGTTCTTCAATAGTAGGGGGTTGCTTCTCGGGAAGTTGTCGGACTTCACCTTCCAGTTTCAAGAGATCGCGTTCAAATTCAGCTTTGAAATTCTTGTATGCAAGAGTGCGTAATCGACCGGCGGCTGCTCTTAACTCACGACGAAAGACTAGAACGATTACAATCAAGGTTATTGGCCAAGCTAATGCTGAAACCAATTGAACGATAACATTCATAATGATTCCTTCTTCTTATCATAATAAGTTACTGATTAATGGATTCGAGATAAACTAACCCGTTGGTTTCTCTTCCTAGTAAACATCCAAACATTGCTTAAGGGAAAATATGCAACAAGGTAGCTTAATGAACCGAGCTTTCTTGGTTTCATGTTCTCAGTATACATAACAGCATAGTGACTCATTGCTCATTGTTTGGGCTTTCTTCTTTCCGCTCTGGCTGTTTCGCATCGGCCATTGATTTAATCTTTATCAGTTGGGTTCTTCGTTCTTCGCGATCTACATACCAGTCCTTCAAAAGGATTTCTATCAGACCTATTAGCATTCCAGCTTCGTTTGGATCAACTTCAACAATAAGGTTTATATCTTTTTCCATGTGTGCACCTATATTGCCGACTTTCCGTACAGATTCTATTGCATCCCATGTTAGGGGATCAATCCTATCTTTTATTTGTTCGATCTCATCAACCAATCGCCCAGCTTTGACTCGCCAGAAATCTCGGATGATACCCTGGAGACATCGTCTCGATAGTGTGGCCGATGCTTTAGGGCTTAGATCACATATAAGACAAGCCTCATTATAGTCATCTATAATCTGCTTAGGTACATAATCGGGAAAAGCTTTAGAGTGTGATGGAGGGACAAGATTCCATGATTGAACTAGTTCTCCACGGGTATAATTTCCGGTAGGAAGCTGTGTAGCCTTGTACAAAGAGAGGGAAAGAGTGAATTTGTGACATTTTGGATTCGGACAGACAATAAACATAGGCTCAAGCCGGAGATTACCAGTAGCATTTGGAATGGTCATATTGGTGTAGTCCGTTTTGGTATCTCCTTCCCGAATGATGCAGGCATGTCCGCAATAAGGACAGACCCAATGATGAGCAGTCATAATTCTTCCTTTTAGCAATGTAAATAACTTTTTTTCAGAGCAAAGCAGCAGAAAAAGTCAAGTTCATTTACTTTTATGGTTTTACTGTTTTATTCCACAAGATTAAAATCCACAAATTTCCTTGCAAAGTTGTCTTGTATTTCCCTTTCCCATTGCGCCACAAGCCTTAGCTGCATCTTTTGCTGCAACTTCTATAAATGCATGATAAGAACCATTAGGCGTTTTGTAAAATAAATATTTACCATTTGGACTATCCACTGACCTCATCTGCAAAGAATAACCTTTTCTTTTTTTGATTATTTTCATCACTACTCCTTTTTTATTTGTTCCAATACCAATAATCACACAACTATATGGATTAGGAATCCATGCTATTGACTTATGTTGATGGTAGGTGCGCAGAGCACATGATTGAATAGGCTCATCCACAACCCCTTTGTCATTCTTCAAGTCTCCTTGAGTTGCATCAATTGAAACAACAAATACAATAAAACAATGTCCCTAAATAAGTCAAGTCATAAATACCTGTTTTTGTAGATGTCATATTTAATTCATATAATTACCATCCCAGCTTTCTAAAGCGGAGTTAACTCAACCTTGATCCCACCCTTAGTAAGAGAGGGAATTAAATTGGGTTGTTGTGGTGGAATTTCCGTTTATAACGGACACCCTGTCCGTTACCTCCAAAACTTGGAAAGGTTATATCTACAAATTCTCTACTATTTTAGTGGTGAAAAGGACGGCGCCGGAATATATGAGGGGAGTAATGAAAGAAAAATAAAGAGGAACCAATTCAGTTGAATTTGTTTTTTCCTTTCCCCCCTGACAAGGGGGGAAATTCCAAAGGGGGGTTATTGGGAATTTACGTTGCATCAGGAGCTACTTCTGACACAACAAAAAACAATAACGATGAAAAAAAATGAAAAACAATCGTCAGAAACACCAGAAACGTCAGAAACACCAGAACCACAAATCAGCTATGTCCGTCGGTATGAACGACTTATCTCATTTCGAAGAACTTTTATGAATACTCAAAAGAGACCATCCTTAACACCAGAAACGTCAGAACCACCAGTAACACTAGTCTCCATCCTCACCTTGCCCTCTCCTTAAGGTGACAGGAAAATAGGTGTAGCGTCCGACGATCCTGTCGGACGATTACCCTTTTGGGGGATGAAGAAAGATCCCTTCTCCCCTTTGGGGAGAAGGTTAGGATGAGGGGTATATCTCTAACATCTCGAAAATCCGCACTGCGAGCAGACGATGCAGCCGGATTCGTGTTTCAATTTCGCTCTACAGTCGGGGCAGAATTCGAGGGTGAGATCGATATCGTGATTGTGGTTCTGGTTTTTACCGAAATGCCGGGTCAATACCTTGGCAATCGCATCCGGAATGGACATGATCAGCCCGCCCTCCTGGAACACCGGCGACGCTCCGCCGATTCCCACCAATTGCTCGATGATTTTGTCCACCCCGATGCCGCTTCGTAAACCCAAGGAGATCAATCGGCAGATCGCCTCGGTATCCGCCATGGTGGAATAACCTGATTTTCCTATCTGGGCGAATACCTCAAACGGCTTGCCGCCCAGTATATTGACGGTGACGTAGAGATTGCCATAACCGGTTTTGATCTTGTCGGTGAAGCCGGAGAGGGTTATGGGCCGGTCCGCCGGAACGACTTTTTCCTCTTCTTTCTTCTCCTTTTTGGTGGAGAGAACCTGCTCGTCCCTGGAGCCATCCCGATATATGGTCACCCCTTTGCAGCCCAACTGGTAAGCCAACTTGTAAGCATTCTCCACATCCTCGACTGAGGCCTGGTTGGGAAGATTTATGGTCTTGGAGACGGCGTTATCCGTAAACTTCTGGAAAGTGGCCTGATGGCGCACGTGCCATTCCGGCGCGGTATCGTGAGAGGTAACATAGATTTTCTTAATATCGTCGGGGATTTCGCTGAATTCCTGAATAGTCCCTTTCTCTGCAATTCTCTCCATCAGCTCGTCGCTGTAAAATCCCCTCTCCTTGGCTTCCTTCAAAAAGAATGGATTGACCTCCACCATTCTGGTATTGTCCATCACCGTGCGAACGTAAGAGACGGCAAAAAGCGGCTCGATCCCCGAAGAGCATCCCACGATTATGCTGATGGTCCCTGCCGGGGCGATGGTGGTGACGGTGGAGTTGCGCAGGGGAATCTGCTTTTCGAAGTAGACGCTTCTCTCCCAATTGGGGAAATTGCCTCTTTTTTGCGCCAGCTGGGTAGATGCCTGGTGGGATTTATCCTCGATGAAACCCATCACCCGCTCGGCGAGCTTGACCGCTTCGGGCGAATTATAGGGGATCTTGAGCTGGATCAACATATCCGCCCAGCCCATCACCCCCAGCCCGATCTTGCGATTGGCTTTGGTGTTCCGCTCGATCTCCGGCAGGGGATAGCGGTTGGCGTCTATCACGTTGTCCAGAAAGTTGACCGCTTTACGGATGGTGTTCTCCAGCTTGTCCCAGTCGATTTCGGAGCGATACATGGTGGTGCGGTCGCTGGAATCTACCACCGCCCGGACCATTTTGGAGAGATTGATCGAGCCGAGATTGCAGGATTCGTAAGGAAGAAGCGGCTGTTCCCCGCAGGGATTGGTCGATTCGTACAAGCCCACCTTGGTGATGGGATTGCCCTGATTCATCTTGTCGAGAAACATCACTCCCGGCTCTCCGGTTTTCCAGGCGTGCTCCACGATCAGATTGAAAACCTCCCGGGCTTTTAAACCGACCGTTTTTCCGTCCTTGAGGTAGGGTCTTCTGGTGCGGGGATCGATCAGATCGTAAGTCCCGTCGGTTTCCACCGCCTGCATGAAGCTATCCGTGATCGCCACGGAGATGTTGAAATTGGTCAGCTCGTTTAAGTTGTCCTTGGAGGTGATGAACTCGAGTACGTCCGGATGATCCACCCGCAGCACTCCCATGTTCGCCCCCCGTCTGGTTCCACCCTGCTTGACCGCTTCGGTGGCGGCGTTTATCACCTTCATAAAAGAGACCGGCCCGGAAGCCACACCGCTGGTGGAAGCCACCGGTGAATTTCGTGGTCTCAAGCGGGAGAAGGAAAACCCGGTTCCGCCGCCGCTTTTGTGAATCAAGGCGGTATTTTTCACCGCGGTGAAGATCGACTCCATGGAATCCTCGATGGGGATGACAAAACAGGCGGAAAGCTGGCCCAAGGGCCGGCCTGCGTTCATCAGCGTGGGGGAGTTGGGCATGAACTCCAATCGGGCCATCATCCGGTAGAATTCCTCCACCGTTCTTTCGATTTCCAGGTCGGAGGAACCATATTTCCTATCCGGCTCCGCCGCCGCCCGGGCTACCCTTAGGAACAACTCCTCCGGGGTTTCGATGATCTTCCCCTTCTCGTCCTTTCGCAGATACCTCCGCTCCAGGACTTTGATGGAATTGGGAGTTAGCTCAACTTTGACCGAATCTGTTATCTTAGTATCCGACACGTTTCCCTCCTCATTATAATAATCGGATTAAATGCATACTAACATTATGGTCTTTTTTCCTCATAAGTTGGATTTACAGATTTCGTCTATCGTTTATCGGTTGCGAAACTCGTATCGTCAATCGGCTATCGAAGCTCGAATTGCGAAACCAAATCATTTTTTATTAGCTTTCGTTCGAATCCCGACTAACGAACCTCGAGCATCGATACGAGCATCCCTACCGTTAAACGAGCTTCGAACATCCATATTGAATTTCCGACAAATCAATCCGTTCCTTTCACGCTCTCCTTGATCAGACTCAGAGCAATTATATTCCTCTGGATCTGATTGGTCCCTTCATATATCTGGGTGATCTTGGCATCCCGCATCATCTTCTCCACCGGGTAATTCCGGAGATAGCCGTATCCCCCGAATATACCGACGGCGTCGCTGGTGACCTTCATCGCCACGTCCGAGGCAAAAAGCTTTGCCATGGCCGATTCCTTCGAGGTTTTCAATTCACCCTTATCAATTGCCATGGCTACGTTGTAAACCAAGGCTCTGGCAGCTTCAACCACAGTAGCCATATCCGCTAATTTATGCTGGATGGCTTGAAACGACGAGATCGGTTTTTCGAACTGGAACCGGGATTTGGCATAGTTGACTGCTTCGTCCAAAGCCCCCTGAGCAATTCCGACTGCCTGTGCTGCTACCCCCGGCCGGGTGCAGTCGAAGGTCTTCATGGCGATTATGAATCCCATCCCCTCTTTACCCAACAGATTACTCTTAGGTACGCGGCAATCCTCAAAGATCAACTCGCGGGTGGCGGATGCCCTTATCCCCATCTTCTTTTCTTTTTTCCCGAAGGAGAAGCCGGGGAAACCCTTCTCCAGGATGAAAGCGGACGCCCCCCGGGCGCCCCGGGTTTTATCGGTCATGGCGATAATGGTATATGTTTCCGCTTCCCCACCGTTGGTGATCCACTGCTTGGTTCCGTTCAGGATATATTCATCCCCCGCCAGTTTGGCGGAGGCGGCTATGCTTGCGGCATCCGATCCTGCATTGGGCTCGGTCAAACCGAAAGCGGCCAAGCTTTTTCCCCGGGCGATATCCGGAAGATATTTCTTCTTCTGTTCATCGCTTCCGAATAATATAATGGGATACGTTCCCAAACCGGTCCCGGCGAAAGCCAAAGCGATACCGGCGCAGACCCGGGAGAGCTCCTCGGTGACGATGGACATCTCGGTCACCCCCCCGCCCCGTCCGCCGTACTCTTTGGCGATGAAACATTCAAAAAGACCGGCTTCGGCCAAAATCTTCACCACCTCCCAGGGGAACTCTTCGGTCTCATCATAATAGGACCTTTTCGGGAGCAGGTATTCTTTTGCTATTTTTCTGCTTTCTTCCCTTAGTTTTTTTTGCTCCTCCGAAAAAAAGAAATCCATGATATCCTTGAATTAACAGTTAATCGTTAATCGGTTGCGAAACTCGTATCGTTTGTCGATGTTCGGGTATCGATGCTCGATCGAGCATCAAATCCTTGAAACGAACTTCGATTTACCAGATATTTACTAAAACGAATTTCTTTCAAAAAATCCAAAACCTGCATTCCGGAAAGCGCTTATTAAATCCTGGTTCATTTTCACCATCTCATCAGATGGATATTTGTATCGGAACAGAAACTGGGCATTGTTCGTAATATGTAATCTCGCCAGCTCTTTTTTTATCGATTCGAGATTCGACCAATCCGGTTTTTCTTGCTTGTCCGCCTCCACCGCTTCCACGTAAATCCTCTCCATATATTTTTTCAGGTTATCCTCGAAATTTCCGTACTTTTCTTCGAACGCCCTCTTGATTTCGTCTTCGCTTAACTCTCTGTATTTTTCCCGGTGAGTGATGACCTCCCGCTTCAATTTTGGAACGTTTTTGGGAATGATCTTGGGATAGCCGATCGAGAGAACCATCAGAGGTAACACCAACCGGGGTATGTTGAAATACTCCCGGGTCTGGTCTATCACGTCCAAAATGGTGCCGATATACACCGATCCCAAGCCGTGACCTTCGGCCAATATCACCACGTTTTGGGCGGCACACATCAGATCGGCATAAGCGATCAAGAAATGCGGCAGTGCATCATTCCCCTTGAACTCGGCATCGCCAAAGTCAGCCCATTTTTTTATCCGATGGAAGTCGATGCAAAATATCAAGGAGAGCGGGGCGTTTTTCACCCACGGCTGGCTGCCGACCATATCCGAAAGTTTTTTCCTACGCTCCGCCTCCTGAACGGTTATTATCGAGATGGGTTGGATGTTTCCACCGGACGGAGCGTTGTTAGCCGCATCCAGCAGTTTATTTACGATATCTTCCGGAATCTCCTGATCTTTGAAATTCCGAACCGATCTTCGCTTCATCATCAAATCGTACAGATTCATGTCAAATCCTTTCTGGATGCTTTGGGCTAAAGCCCTAGTAAGTTTTTCGTAAACTTAAATAATTGATAAGATCGCAAAAGCAAGCTTTTGCACTCCGAAAACCTACTTTTTCAATAACACCTAAAGGTCGTGGAAATGTTTTTTATCTCAAAATCCAGCTACAAGCTGGGAAGTTACCCAACTACCATACTTATTTTTGTGCTACCGCTACCAGTCTTTTTGCTTTGTGATCATACGGTGAACCTGCCAGGTCGCCGTAAATAGTAATTGTGTTAAAACCAGATGTTTTCAAAAGAGTCGCGAGCTCCACCGCCGAATAGGGGCGATGCGAGAAATGGAATTCCTCGCGTTTGTTTCCTTTAATTAAAATCCATCGATTCTCCATCCAACTCCAATCCTTTACCACTTTTCGATCCTCCAGAAATAAGACTCCATCCTCTTCCGACCAATCCCGCTCGCGAAATATGCGGGCAATCACCTCTTTGCCTATGATGTCGATTACAAAAACACCACCCTCTTTGAGTGAGCGATACACGTTTTTCAAAACCAGCTCATCTTCCCTCTTATCCTCAAAGAAACCGAAGGAGGTGAACAGGTTGATCACTGCGTCAAAAGCACCGGGCTTGCAGTAATTTCGCATATCCTCCTGAAGGAACTCAACTTTCAATCCTTCGGTCTCCGCCTGCTTGCGCGCTTTATCCAGATAGATTCTGGTTCTGTCCACTCCCACCACGGAGAAACTGCGGCGGGATAACTCTAAAGCATGTCTCCCCGGTCCGCAGCAAAGGTCGAGGACAGTGGCACCGGGACTGATCTTCAAAAGAGAAATAAGGTTGGTGACTTCCTGCGGAGCATTCTCCCATCGTTCTTTTCCGAACATGTATGGAGCCCAGGTTTCCCAGAAAGCATCATCTTCGTACCAGGGTTTCATCGGTAATTCTTTCGTTTGATTGTTAAACTTCAACTCCAAGCAGAGGCGTCCTTCGATAAAGCTCAGGACTAACGTAAAGCCTCTGCTACGCGCTACCTAATAACCCCTCCTGACCTCCCCTTGTCAGGGGAGGGACCTTCTTTGTCCCCCTGATAAGGGGGATACAGGGGGTTTCTTCCTGCTTTTTTCAACACGAACAAAGCATCGGCGGTTACGAATTCGTTCATACGTTTCCGGTTTGTGCCGCCCCAATCGACTAGTGATCGATGAGTGGCTGCTGTTTTTGATACCACATAATATTTGCCTTCTGCGGGGAATCCGCCATCCGGCAAACTTTTGGATTCGAGAATATCCAGAGCATCCTGACAGCGTTTGTCTTTGATGAAACCTGCTTCTGCCATGACCTTCAACCCGAACAAAATGTCGTATCGCCAGTAGCAGGGGTAGTGCAGTTTTAAAAAATCATCATTCATGACCTGATTATCTTTTTGTCTTTTGAACAAATGTCGCTTAAGAAAAACCTCGGACGTTCTTTTTGCCGCTTCTTTGGATTTTCTGTTGCCGGTTAACCGTGCATGGAGTGATAAAGCACGCAGAGGAATCAGACTTTCCCAGAAAGATGAATTTGACGCTTGGGGATCTCTGTCGCAGTTCCAGCCACCGTCGGGCCATTGCCATTTTACAAGGCGATTTGCCAGCTCTTCGGTGCGCTCGTCTGCCAGACCGAGCGTGAGAAGTGAGTAGAGGGCATTCCCTTCTTGCGAAGCGCATCTTCGGGTTAGACCATTGATCGTTTTGGTGAACTCCTGGTGCTGCCCCGAAAAAAGCCAAGAAAAAACCTGCTCCCTTAAAGGAATTAACGATTTGTCTCCTGCGGGATAACCGATATCCGCCAGAGTTGCCAGCACCCAATGAGCGCCATACCATTTCCGGTAAGGATGATGAGGAATTTCCCTGTTTTTTCTTCTCTCCGAAAGAAGAAGCTTGACCCGCGGAGAGGATTTTATTTCCTCCTGAAGCTTCCTGATTTTGGGCGACTCTGGTTTTTCTCCAAGCACGTTCACCAAAATCTTATAGCGTACCGATGGTTCGTGGCTATTTAGAAGCCCGTCGATAATGTTTTTCATCGTTTCCCTTTAAAAGCTAAATGTCAATTCATTCCATGGTACAGAGATCGAGCGCTGTCCCGATTTATCATTTGCATTCTCGACAAATGATACGGGATTTCCCTGCACCTTAAGCGATACCTTCTTATCCGGGGGGAGGTAAAACGTTATCCCCTCCAGATCCTTCTCGCTTGGAATGAAACTTCCTTCAACTTCATTGGAAATGCTATCAATTATGATGCATAGAGAGTCCTTGTTTGTGACCGGATGCCAGTACAGATATTTACTATGAACGTAATAATTCAGTAATTTAGAGGTGGTGGTGACGAAAAGCTGGCCATCGTCGTGCTTTTTCTTCATGTAGCGTAAAGCAGCCACGGTCGGAGCGGATAAATAAGGCGGTTGTTTGCCGGTTCCCAAGTGAGTGTACTGGATCAGATAACCCTGGCGGCGGATCAGCTCGTCCACCACCTTGGGTCCGAGCTGGTAGGGGAGATGTTCCTGCCGGGCGGAGGGATATTTTCCCCAGGAATCGATGAACCTGACGAATTCGAACACCTTTTGCCCGTCATCCAGGGTATAGGTATGAACCAGCGAATTGTCATGCGGGTAATCGATATCCCGGCTTAAAATATCCTGAAAATATTCATACCCCATTTTGGCAAAATTGATCAGGGAGAAACATCCGTCCTGCCCGATGCAATGGGTAACCTGGCCGCGCCAGAGGAACTTTATGCCCAGGGGGATGGTCAAATCCGTATGGTATTCCACAGCGCCGGGGTTATCCCCTCGAAAACGTGGCAGGGAACCGAGGTTGTCGTTATTTCCCGCTCCCCCGTGGTTGATGAAAACGTCCGTCGAGAGCGATTCCGATTTCCACAGATCGACCGCCCTTGAAGCCAGGTCGCGTTTGAATCCGCCTTCGGCAAACTCTCCGTATGAATGCAGGCAATCGACATAACCACTCCGGATCAATTTCAGAATTGTTCCCCCATACAGCGACAGCGTATCCGAAGTGCCGTCAAAAAGGCTAATCCCTCTATCGGGATTTCCGGAGTACGTGGAATTAATGTAAGTAGTATCCTTGGGGTTACTTTTCAATAACTGATTGTATTGATTATAAAACCAGAATGAATTGCCAATTTCCAGCCCCAAGCCGGTGCCCAAAGGGGTTTCCCGGTTTGAGTTTAAGAATTCCTGGATTGACAGGAATTTTTCCATCGACTCTGTTTCATCCAGATCGGAACAGATGGTCAAGGCGGCTTCATAGGGATAGGGAAATTTCCTGAGATAAACGCTCTCGTGCTTAGCACATCCCACGTTAAAAATAACGGCGCTGATAAACCACACACAAAGAGCGCCATACCATTTTCTGTAGTGATGATGAGGAATCTCCCCGTTCTTTCTTCTCTCCGAAAGAAGAAGCTTTACCCGCGGAGACGATGTTATCTCTTCTTGATGCTTCCTGATTATGGACGATTCGCACTTTCCCCCTAGCACGTTTACCAACACTTTATACCTCACTGAAGGTTCGATGCTGTTAAGAAGCTTCCCAATAATATCTTTTATCATTTCAATACACCGTTAGTTGTGGGTCAACCGTCTCGAAGAGTAGGCTCCAACGCCATTCAAATCAATTTCCTAATTTCATTTGCAGTCAATCCCGCTTGACGGATAATCGCTCTCAATGTTCCTTTGGCAACTTCTTTATGATCGGGTACGGTTAGCCTTCGATAAGGCGGCTCTTTGTGTCTAAGAACAATGTGGCTACCGGTTTGATGATCCACCAGGTACCCTATCTTCCTTAGAACTTTGCAGAGCTCCCTTCCTGAGAGTAGGGGTAGTTTGCTCAAATCTTCACCTCCACAATTTCCTCTTCAATTGGTGGAGGAATAGGCTCATTATGTTTCTTCAAACTCTCCAAGTAGCCCTTAATAGCATCTCGAATATTATCGAGCGCTTCTTTTCGGGTTTTGCCCTGTGAAATGCACCCAGGCAGAGAAGGGCATTCCGCAACAAAAACCCCATCTTCATCTTGTTCAATCAAAATTCTATATCTCAAGTTCATACCTCCTATTTATTATTTTCTACAAACTTGTAGGTCAACCATCCCAAAGGACTTGTCTTGAAGGATGGTTGACAACTCTTTTTGTCAAGCTGTCCTGCGGACATGCTTTACCCACAAGACTCATAATTTTATTCCTGCTTTAGATGACTTTGATATAAGATAGTTGATAAATGCCGAACAAGAGATTAACATGAACTTTGCATCTTCAAAATCTAAATTAGGTTCCTTTTTTAAAGCATGACGTATTCCTTCAGCATCACTTGTGAATCCGTAAAGATTATTAAACGCATTTTTCAATGCTGAGTGCAGCTCTACTTTGTTCTCTTTTTCTATTTCTTTTAGTGCATCTCCTAGTGTCGCTTTAGGATTATGTGCTATTAATCTGCAAATCGCTTCTACAGCACTTATAGATTCCTTAATAGAATTTCTGTAGTCAGGGGATTTTCTATCTGCAAATAAATCCAGCGCTCTCTTTAAATGGTTAGTAACAGGCTTTAGAGGAACCTCTAATGCTTCTTCTATCTCAGCAATTTCTTCTTCTGAAGTTATCTGTGTAATCTTCTCTCCAACAAAACGATATGCAGATAATTCACGTTCTAATATAGTATTACAAAAATCCATAAATTTCGGGTTTGTATATCTTTCAGGATGGTTATTTGCCATAAATTCTATAAAATCGTAAACCTCATACCATGTACAATGAAAGAAATAATCTCTTATTTCACCAATGGTTTCATCCCATCTGGAATCTAGAGTATCTAAAGGTTTTTTAAAGTAGTTATGCCACAATATCCTAAATGGAGTTTCGTCACTAATGTATCTATCTAATGGAGTTAACTGTACCTTATCCCAATAAAACATCATTAGGGCATTCCATAAGCTATTTCTCAACTCCTCATTCATGGAGTTTACCTGGATAACTTTATTAACTACTTTGAAACCCTTCCTTTGAGAAAATAGTTCCATATTATCCCCATTTACTTTCTTGTCAGGCAGTTTTCGCCAGACCAACCTATATAACTAAACATTGAACCCTATCTTTCTTGATGTCTCCTCTTGCTCAAGAAATCGTTGAAGTTCTTTTTCATAGCTCTCCTCAATTTGTTCAAAAACGTAGTCATAGAAAGTTGTCAATTCATCTAGTTGGTCCTTATGAATTCTGAACTCATCTCCACCGATTCCAAGTTTAACGACAAAACAATCATCGACTTTCTTTACCAAGAAACGGAGTAAAGCTGTTTCTTGTGGGAAAATGTTAGGCGATACGTACAGAGTGAGACCAAATCCAAGATGCCAGAATGTATCGTCATCGAGGTGCATTGCTCCCAACAAACCGTAAATTGTATTTGGCTTGATGTCTTCTTTTAAAGGAATAAATTTTACTTGTTCCCTGGGGCACTTAAAGTAATCGACCATCCCCCAAACAAGATCTTTAGCAAAATTCAAGCAAGCATCTCTATAATCAAAATAGTTTTTTCGGGATACAGCATAAGCTCTGCAAAGTTCCTCAAATTTCGACATATAAATCACCTCCCTATAGGTATACTACAATGGTCTGTCATTTTTATGCTATCTTCTTCTCCTCGTCAATATCAAAATCCCAGAATACAATCGCGGCTCTTTAAACCCCTCCTGACCTCCCCTTCCTACGGATCTTCGTCCCTGCGGGTCTCCGATATCAGGGGAGGGACCGGTTATTGTCCCCCTGATAAGGGGTTCACCCTGAAGGGATTCACCCTAAAGGGGATTCAGGGGGTTATGATTTTTGAGTTTTCCTTTTCTCATTCTTAAATCCCCCTTTTATTCCCCCTTTAAAAAAGGGGGATTCAGGGGGTTAGTTTTTTTATGCGACCTTCGCTCGATGAATCGAGCAACTACATTAAACTGTTCTATCCCATTGGTGGGATAATTCCGAGTTGCTGTAAAACACCCAGGCGGTCAATCAACGTCAGGTGTTTCTCCACTATCTTACCCCCTTCAAATCGCCAGATATCCACCGCCGAGAAAACTGCTGGTTTACCGGTTGGCGGGATGCCAAACAAAGCTCCTTTATGCGTGCCACGGATGGTAAAGGCTCCCACTACTATATCCCCTTCAGCCACCAGATGGTCGATGGTAAAGCGAATATCGGGGAAGGCTGCGCGGTTTTCGATTACATACTGCTTGATGCCCTTGGGACCGCGTATGACTTTGGCGGGATTGTCACTGTCTTTTGCCTTGAAATCTGCGGCGTAAAGCTCATCGGCTACGTCTACATTTCCCTTGTTCCAAGCCTCTTCAATCCACCTCCGGATGATGGCTTTGTTCTCTTCGGCTGACATATTGTATATCCCTCCCAAGTATTGAAACGTGCTACTTTAAAACCCCTCCTAACCTCCCCTTCCTACGGATCTTCGATATCCGAGGAGGACAAAACGGGTTCGATGAATCGAACCCCTACAAAGCTCGATGAATCGAGCAACTACCGTTTAATTGCTATCCTCTTCTTCTCATCAATTTCAAAATCCCAGAATACAATTGGTGCCTGCTTTTTCATGATGCGCAGCATTTCCAAACAAATTTCCCTTATCTCCCAGTGCGCCCGCTCCATGCAGCGCACTTCAAATATGTGCCTTAGCTCCCGGAAATTGGCGGAGATCACGATCTCGGAGGTGGTGGCGTTGGGGAGAATGTAGCGGGCGTCCTCCTTGGGTATGCCTGATTTCACCATCTCCTCGTAAAGATCGAACGTCAAAGCGGCTAACTGTTGAAATCTATCCGCACAAGGGGTATTCTTTATGGTCGGAGGAACTACATACTCAAACTCCTTGGTCTTGCCATATTCCACATACCTCTGGCTCTCCTGCGAAGGAGACATCAAACGATGCCTTACCAACTCGTGGGTGAATACCCGCGACCCGCCCTTTATACGAAACGTGGCAAGCGCATGCTCCAAAACCGAATGATGACCTTTTTGGATGACCTTCTTTATCAGCTCCGCAGTGGATGACGGCGGATTGTACCGGTGGAAACTCAAATAACAGGTCCGGCAGGCTCGCTCGATCACATCTTCCGCATGGGGGGTGATGGAGAATAGCTCGACAGAAAAGTCCGCCGTCCTTCGCCTTCGCTCAGGACAAGTCTGCTGTCTGTTGTCTGCCGTCCGCCGTCCTTCGGCTTTGCTCAGGACAGGTCCGTCGACCGCTGCTAAAACTTTTTTTCTTGACCCTTGGCTCTTGGTTTTTTGTTTCCTGGCTTTGGATTCGGGCATTTTTATCCTCCAAGCATTTATCCATTAACGAAAAAATCCCCCCTCCCAAACTCGCACGAAAATCCAATCAAAACTGATGTTCCAGCTGCTTGATGCGGTATATCTATGTCAATTTATTGGATTGTCCAGTTGGGGGAAGATCTTAATTTCTCCCCTCCATAAATCAAAATCTTCCCAGGTTCTACATTAAGAAATTTATCTACCCTTGTCAAGTAAAAAATCAAAAAAATCACAATATATTGTATAACAACATCATCAAACATCAAAATATGGGTGATCGCAGATTTAGGCGAAAAGGGGAGAGGGGAAATAAAATCCCCTCTTTTTTAAAGAGGGGATTAAGGGGAGATTAAAAGAATCATCTTGGTTCGATGAATCGAACCACTACGAATATTCTTCCAGTGAAAACTGACCATCACACAACAAGCCATAGGTAAAATGCAAAAACCAGTCTCCCAGGTTGATATACACTCCCTTGCCCGAATTCTTAAATACGGGAACGTGCGTGTGAGCCAAGATAACAGCATCGAAACCTTGTGTGATTTTCTCCACGGCGAAGTTTTCGTATTCCTGCAAGAAAGCGGTGTCTCTTTTCTGCACCCAGCTCCGGCTTCGGCGCGAGACGAATTTCGCCAGAGGATAACTTAAATCAGGAGGAATCTGCCGGTAGAGAAAAATGTTCACCCGGTTGCGCAGTACCTTTTTCAATATCCGGTAACCCCGATCTTTTTTTGCCAGTCCATCTCCATGGGAAATAAAAATTTTCTTCCCCTGATGAACCGCCTCGATCGAATCTTTGAAAATGGGGATACCCAGATTGGTAGGGAGGAAATCACCCAGCCAGAAATCGTGATTGCCCACCAGATATATCACCTTTACCCCACTATCTACCAACTCCTTCAGCTTGGACAAAATTTGCAAATGACCTTTGGGGATGGCATTCTTGTATTCAAACCAAAATTCGAACATGTCCCCGACTAAATACAAATACTCTCCATCTTCTTTTATCCTGCCTAAGAGGGATAAAAGCTTTTGTTCTTTTATCTTCTCTTTCGATTCCTCCTCTCCTCCAAGGTGAGCATCGGAAAGAAAATAAATGGCTTTGGACATGTGCGGAAGATTACCGATTTTCGGGGAAAAGTCAAGCTGAATTCGTATGAACCCGCCACATCCCCTGACCTAGCGGGAAAACCAATTGTACCAGTCGGGTCGAGGGACCCGACCAGCACTGGAAGAAAATAGTAATCTGCGATTTTCTACCAATTCTTTACAATTTAATTACGTTACAGTATTACCGAAAAAGGTATGTGCTTATAATCGTTTGTTTTACATCAAGATATATCACCTGGGTAATAAGCACTGAATTTAGTTAAGTTCAACGCAATTTTGCCATATTGAATAATACCTATGATTCTATTTAAATATGCAAAGATGCTGTGCAAGAATATCAAACTAATAGCGTTTGCTCTATTGGCTTTCATTCTTCTTTTGGAATTCAACTGTGGAAAGAAAGAGTTTCATATTCAACACGAGTATCCTAATCCTTACATCACATTCGATGGAATATTACTGGCAGATTTCGTCAATATTAACCAGTGGAACCTAGGCGGGATTTCTGCGCAAAAGGATAGGGATTCGGTAATATTTTATCAAGGTAGATATAGTATGAAGTTGACTTCAATAGGAGGCAATGTAGCTTACGCATATAGGAGCATTAAACCACGAATGTTCAATTTAACCAGGAATTTCTCACTTTGGATTTATGTCCATCTCCCTCCTGATCCCTCTGGTGACATAAGCACTAAGTTGAAATGCCTTAGATTGAAATTCACATCTTCTCCTAACAACTGGGATAACTTCATGGGTGTAACCATCGATGATAGTGCCCTGGTTTCGGGCTGGAACCATTTAGTTATAGGTAAATCCAGTTTTGTAGCAAAGGGCACAGAGAGCTGGAACAACAAGATGGTTGGACTGAGAGTAGAAGTGGAAAGCGATGGAAAGAACGATACTGTTGCTGTTTCTTTTGACGAACTGAGATATGATTACAGAGCCAGAGCAAAGTGTGTGATAGCATTCGATGACATTGATACATCGCAATACACTTTGGCTTATCCGGCAATGAAAGCCAGAGACATGAAAGGGATCTGCTTTGTAGTAAGTGGCTGGGTGGGGACTGCAGAAAGATTGGACACAACTAAATTAAGGGTTATGTATAATAATGGGTGGGATATCTCTAATCATACCATGAATCACCCTCGTAACGGACTCCCCTCCCTCAATAACGCTCAAAAGAGGGAGGAGATAAATGGATGCCGCAGCTGGTTACTTAATCACGGATTCATCCGGGGTGCCGATTTTTTTGCCTATCCTTATGGCAAATATGACTCATCCACAGTGGCAATTGTCAGAGAACAACATACCTTAGCCAGAAGCATGGTAATGGGTTTTCATCAACCCAACTTGGACCGGGAGGAGGCTGACATTCTGTACAAACTTAAATATCTATATATTACTTCCGGGGGTGCAGGTTTTCCACAGATCACTTCGGAAATGGTCAAAGCCGATATAGATGAGGCAATAGACCAGGGTAAATTGATAGTCCTCGGTTTTCACAGTTTCTGCAATTCTCCCAAATGTGGAAAAGGAGTGCAATATAATTACGACAGTCTTCTGGTCATCCTGGACTATTTGGAGAGCCGGATGAAGGACATAGACGTGGTGACTTTCAGTGACTACTTACAAGGGCTCCCAGCATTGATATCCAGAGGCAGTGAGACAGCGGACAAAATCCCTGATTTAAGGACACTAATGGGAGGCTGTGATTCCTGCTATTCGGTAATTTACCGGGCCAAGGGTTCTGCTTATATAGATAGTTTGCTGATTGTTGATCCTACCGCTAAATCCGACAGCGTGGTAGGCACAATGATCTTTCGTAATAAGAAAAAGTGATTTATGTCTCCGTTCATGTTTTGATGCCTTTTTTAACTCCGCCTGAATTCACCACACGAATCTTTGTGTTTTTTGTCTTTGGCCTAATAAAATAACGTCGCACATGAAAGTGCGACGCTATGTAATACTTAATTCTCTTTCTGTGGATAAGATTAATCTCAAAACTTAAAACTCGATGCTCAAAAACTAACCTATTTCTTCTTTTCCGGTTCAGGTATTCCTTCTTCGATGCCGGCTAATCTCTTGGCCAATTCCACCTTCTCTTCCCACTTGGTATTAGCCCGGATGATCAGCTTGGCTCCGTCGGGCGAGCCGCCGCCGTGCATGCATCCGGGAACTCCGGCTCCGATTGTGCACCACTCGATCAAACGTGCCGCCCGGGTACGGGCTTCTGCCGAGGATTTGGCTTTGAGATACTTTTTCACCAGGTGACCGTATTTCTTGTCGTTGAAATCTATCCAACTAGGCATACAGCCGGTTTCGGCAATGCCGCCGGCAATGTCCTGCGCCAAAAGCGAGGTCTGGTAGGGGAGAGTAGCCACGTACACCTTGTTGACGTTAGCCAAAAGCGGGTCGGGCTGCCAGACACCGGAGGGATGTTTCCTCCCCAAAGCTGAGGCGGCTATCCCCATTCCGAAGGTGGTCTCGTTGTTGATCACCATCTGGGTGAGCTTGTCGGAAAAGGCTTTGGAGGAAAGCCCGTTTGCCCGGGCGAGTAGTATGGCTCCTCCGATCTTCACGTCACCCTGCCCCGCCACACAGCCGCCGATGGCTGCCCGGTACGGCATGATGAAATTCAATACCGCATTCAGACTGTATTTATATTCACCGCACATGAAGACCCTCTCCTTGGGGACGAATACGTTTTCGAAGAAAAGATACGCCTGGGTGATCCCCCCTTTCTTTACCGGAATGTCAAATCCTTCTTCTTCTTCGCGGGTATCCGAAGGCCGCCGGGTCTCCACAATGGTCAAACCTTCCGAATCCCGGGGAATAACAAAGGAGATCGCCCAATCTTTGTCAGTCTCCTTATAACCGGCTCCGGGAAGGACGAAGATCTCATGCGAAGCTGCTACCCCGCAGATCATCACCTTGGCGCCCTTGACCACAATCCCGTCCACTCTCTTTTCTACTAGATGCAGGCTCATGTCCGGATCATCCTGCTGCGAAGGGGTTTTGGTCCGGTCCCCTTTCGGATCGGTTAAAGCGCCGGATATGCATATGTCTCTTTTCTGGGCGTCGACGAGCCAATTTTTCAGTCTCTGGTGATTATCCGTGCCATATTCCTTATCCATATCGTAGGTAGTCGCCCACATGGCATTGATCGAGTTCCATCCTACGCATCTTCCACCGGTGCAAGTACCGGTGAGATTGAACATAAGGCGCTTCATCTTGGAGTTGGCGATCATATCGTCAACGCTGCCGATGATGGAGAGATACCTGGAGATTTTCTCCCCGGTTAATCCCGAGGTGGTGGTTACCAAATCCTGGCGTTCCGGATCATGTTGGGCTGCATAAACCTGGGCATGCCCCTCCACAGTCGATCTGGTGGCTGGATGGGTAGTCACGTCTTCTATCAACTTGCCGAATTTATATATATTAGACCGCATCTTGCGCAAGCTTTCCTTATATTCTTGAACCGTTTTTAAAGCCATTTTCTGCCTCCGGAGCTAAGTGAGTTTGAACCGCATCCTGCTTCCTTGAATTTACTGCCCGATCAACCTAAGTTTAAAATACGCCAGTCTTAACGCCTTCTTGTTATACGCAATTGAGAACAACGGTAAAGCGTATTAAGTCGATATAATATAAAACTATAGGATTCACTTTTTTAATAAATTCATACAAGGTATCAAAAAAGAGCTTGCCAAAACGATAACTTTAGTTATAATAAAATCTTGCTTCGGGTAAGGAACGATGGCTGAATTTTGAATTTACCGGGCAAGAATAATGTTAATCGAAGCTGGTTTATCGGCTACGATGCTTGTTTGGATGCTGGATGATCGGGTATCGATGGTGGAAAATACCGAGTGTTTCTTAAGAATAGTCCAAGGATAACCACAGGTCAAGACAAGCAGGGAAGAAGCTTCGAACGTCGAATTAATAAACCGAACCCCGATACAAGCTTCACTGATGATAACCGATAAGGTAACTTCGCTTCAAGAGAGGTGAGCTGATGGCAATATCGAAAGTCATGGTTATTGGTGCAGGGGTTATGGGCAGGGGGATTTCCCAGTTACTGTCAAGCTCCGGTATCGATGTGGTTCTATTGGATCTTAGCGACCAAATTATAGAGGAAAGTATAAGGCTTTTATCCGAAGAGATGGACAACGATATAGAAAAATGGGGGATGACGGTAGGTGAAAAGAAAGCCATCCTGTCTCGGATAAAGGGGACCACCGAATACCAAGATGCTCCCACGGTTGATTTAGTGGTGGAAGCCATACCTGAAGACTTGGCAGCTAAACGGGAGGTGTTTACCAAGATCGATTCCTTAACCCGGCCGGACGCCATGCTGATCAGTCATACTTCTACCCTATCCATTACCGAGATAGCCTCCGCGACCAAGAGACCTGAAAGGGTAATAGGACTTCATTTTTTGCCCCCGGTAACCAAAATCCCGGTGGTGGAAGTGGTTCGCGGGCTTAAAACCTCGCCGGAAACAATTTCAGCCATAAAAGATTTTGTCGACCAGCAATTAAACAAGACCGTGGTCACGGTTTATGAGTATCCCGGGTACGTTACCACTCGCATTATCGTTCCTCTTTTGAACGAAGCCATGCACGTGCTCATGGAGGGGATAGCCTCGGCTGAAGATATCGATACAGCCATAAGGCTGGGTTATGGCTTTCATATCGGACCTTTGGCCCTGGCAGACATGATGGGTTTGGACGAGGTGATGAAGTGGATGGAAAATCTTTTAAACGAGCTTTCGGATCACAAATATAACCCCTGTCCTTTACTGCGAAAGTTGGTGCGCGCCGGGTATCTGGGTAAAAAAACCGGGCAGGGTTTTTTCAAATATGATGCCCGCGGGAAGAAAATCGGAGAAGCAGACCTGTTTCACAGATGAGTGTTTTCCGGGATAAGGAAGAGTCAACCCAAACCTTAGAAGCAAAAAGAAATTATGAAGATACTGGTTTTAAACTGCGGCAGCTCATCCGTTAAATATCAATTCATCGACATAGACACCACCTACGTTTTAGCCACGGGGATGGTTTCGCGCATAGGGATGAGCGGAGCGGTGCTGGTCCATAAACCCCATGACCGGCCCGAGGTCACCATCTCCGGTGAGATACTGGACCACATCATGGCAGTGGAACACGTGATTGCCATGCTCCTTTCGCCCAATCACGGGGTGATAAAAGACAAATCGGAAATCGGCGCGGTGGGACATCGGGTGGTGCACGGCGGCGAAAAGTTCCCCGACTCCGTGCTCATCGATTCGGAGGTGATGCAGGTTCTAAGAGATTGTATCGAGTTAGCTCCCCTGCACAATCCCCACAACATCCGGGGTATAAATGCATGTTTTAAAACCCTTCCCGGAGTCCCCCAGGTGGCGGTTTTCGACACCGCCTTTCATCTTAAGATGCCGCCACATGCCTACATTTATGGCATTCCCTACGTGCTCTACAAAAGATACGGGATAAGACGTTACGGTTTTCACGGCACCTCGCATTATTACGTCTCCCGGCGCGCTGCCAGAATGTTGAACCGCCCCATAGAGGAGCTTAACATAATCACCTGTCATCTGGGAAACGGAGCCAGCATGTCTGCGGTGAAGGGGGGGATTTCCATCGATACCTCCATGGGCTTTACCCCCCTGGAGGGGCTTTTGATGGGCACCCGCTCGGGCGATTTGGACCCGGCCATAATTCTCCACGTAATGGCCCGGGAGGAGCTTTCGTTGCATGAAGCCAATACACTGCTCAATAAACACAGCGGGCTTCAGGGGATCTCCGGCGTCTCGGGAGATATGCGGGACATCCTCAAGGAAAGCGAAAAAGGGAATGCCAACGCCCAGCTGGCGCTGGACGTGTATTGCTATCGAATACAGAAATACGTCGGGGCTTATGCTGCCGTCCTGGGGGGCTTGGATGCTTTGGTTTTCACCGCGGGAATAGGGGAGAACTCCCCGGTGGTCAGGAAAAAGTGTTGTGAAAATCTAGGCTTTTTGGGCATCCAAATAGACGAGGAAAAAAACGATCAAGCCAAAGGTCCCCAGCCGGACGAGATCCAGACGGATGATTCCAGGGTGATGGTTTTACGCATCCCCACCAACGAAGAGCTGGTGATAGCCCTGGATACCAAACGGGTGGTGGAGGAAGATCTGGAGAGGAAAAAAATGCTTAAAGGGGTATAAGTTGAGGACGATTATTTTAGCAGCTCTGTGCTGCATTTTGTTTATCTCCTGCGAAAAACCGGAGACGCAGATACTCCAGGAACGGCTGGATGATTTCAGAAATCTGCTCCCCACCGAGCTAAGACAAAAGTTCGATTCAAAAGACTACCCGGATGTAACCAGAGGGATCGATTCCCTCCTGCAGGTGGAACCTTCCTTCAAAACGAAGTTAGAGGATCTAAAACATAAAGAGCTGATAGACGTCTTCTCCACCCAAGAGGTGGTAGATTATTACAGAGAGTATTTTGTGGAAAAGCTGGAGAAACTGAAGAGAGAATAAACTTAAAGTCGATCTGTTAGTTACCAAATCCTTCTAGTATTTTTAAGATCCAGGTTAGAAAGTTGAAATTTCCTGCATGATTTTTGAATGCAATATAGGCCATAGAAAATTGAAATCACTCATCTTGAATTTTGAATATATAACGGAGGTCTGATTGAACGAGATACTCGAATTAAGAAAACTTGCTCCTCAAATAAACCTGCTACGATTAAACGAGCCACTGATTACTCAAAAAGCCAAAGCGGGACAGTTTGTGGTACTGCGGATCAACGAGGAGGGGGAAAGGATCCCCATGTCCATAACCGATTTAGACGCTCAAACCGGAGTTTTGACCATCATCTTCCAGGAGGTGGGAAAGACGACCGCTCAGTTAGCCACCCTGAAAAAAGGCGACATACTGGCGGACATGGTGGGTCCTCTGGGAATTCCCACCCATATGGAAAAGTTCGGCAACTGCGTTTGTGTGGGCGGTGGTATCGGAATAGCCCCCATTCATTTTGTGGCTAAAAGCTTGAAGGCCTTGGGGAATAATGTGATTTCCATAATCGGAGCCAGAAGCAAAAACCTATTGATTCTCGAAGAGGAGATGAAAGAGATAAGCGATCAACTTTTAATCTCTACGGATGACGGCTCGTATGGTCACCACGGTTTCGTAACAGATATTCTGACTCGGCTCATATCGGACAAGGTGAAAATCGATTTCATCATGGCCATTGGTCCGGTGGTGATGATGAGAGCGGTCTGTAAAGTTGCCTCCCCCTGGGGGATCAAAACCATCGTCAGCTTGAATCCGATCATGGTGGACGGGACCGGTATGTGCGGAGCCTGCCGGGTTACGGTGGGCGGAAAGACCAAATTTGCCTGCGTGGACGGTCCGGATTTCGACGGGCATCAGGTGGATTTCGATGAACTGCTGAAAAGACAGGGCATGTATGTAAAACATGAAAAGGTGGCCATGGAGAGATGGGAGAAATCATTCCCGGGACAGTCGAAAGGAGGTGCGGCCTAATGGACCCCAAAGAGAGACTGAAGATTCCAAGGCAACAGATGCCGGAGCAAAGTCCGGAGAAGAGGATCAAAAACTTCAAGGAGGTCCCCTTCGGCCTCCCACCTGAATCGGCCCAGCAAGAAGCACAAAGGTGCCTGCAATGCAAAAAGGCGGTATGCATCTCCGGTTGTCCGGTAGAGGTAAACATCCCGGCTTTCATCAAGTTGATTGCCGAAGGCGATTTTGTCGGTGCGGCAAAAGAATTGAAGAAAAACAACAGCCTTCCCGCTATCTGCGGCAGAGTCTGTCCTCAGGAAGACCAGTGCGAATGGGTCTGCACTTTGGGCAAGAAATATAAGCCGGTGGCCATCGGTGCCCTGGAGAGGTTTGCTGCAGACTATGAGAGGGAGCAGGGAAAGGTGGAGATCCCCCAGGTTGCCCCCCCTACCGGAAAGAAGGTGGCGATTGTGGGCTCCGGACCTGCCGGACTCACCGTAGCCGGCGATCTGATCAAACTGGGACATCAGGTCACCATCTTCGAGGCGCTGCACAAAACCGGCGGAGTCTTAGTTTACGGAATACCGGAATTTCGTCTCCCCAAGACCATCGTTCAGGCCGAGGTGGATTATCTGGAAAGGCTGGGAGTGGAGATTAAGACGAGCTTCGTGATAGGAAAGCTGTGGACCATAAACGAGCTATTCGACCAGGGGTATCATGCGGTATTCATCGGAACCGGAGCCGGACTTCCAAATTTCATGCACATACCAGGAGAGAATCTTAACGGGATATACTCTGCCAACGAATACCTCACGCGCTCCAATCTGATGAAAGCTTATAACTTCCCCGAATCGGATACCCCCATCTTCTCCGGAAAGAACGTTGCGGTTTTAGGGGGTGGAAATACCGCTATGGATTCGGTACGTACAGCTCTAAGATTGGGAGCGGAAAATGCCTATATCGTCTACCGCCGATCCAGAGAGGAGATGCCCGCCCGTAAGGACGAGATTCACCACGCCGAGGAGGAGGGGGTGCAGTTTCATTTTCTTACCGCTCCCATCAAGTATTATGGGAACCAAGAGGGATGGGTTACGTCCTTGGTGTGTCTGAGAATGGAATTGGGCGAACCGGATGCATCCGGTCGAAGGCGACCGGTGCCCATCGAAGGATCGAATTTTGTTATGGAAGTTGACACGGTAGTAGTCGCAATCGGAAACAGCTCCAATCCACTGGTACCCCAGACCACCCCGGGGCTGGAGGTGAACAAGTGGGGAAACATAGTAACGGATGAGACTACCATGCGAACCTCCCGCCAGGGCGTTTGGGCGGGTGGTGATATTGTCACAGGCGGAGCTACAGTAATTTTGGCTGCCGGCGCAGGTAAGGCAGCTGCCAAGGATATACACCGGTACCTGGAAACTTTATAATAAACGTTTTGGATAACCGTAGGCTTTAGCTTACGGGATTTTGTAGGGACAGCCTTAACAGCTGTCCTTTTTTTGTAGGAGTCGCACAGACGTACCCCCAGACGGGAGCGTCCGCTCGTCTGGGCATTCATACGACCCGTTAATGATGTTCGATGAATCGAACCGCTACAAAACCTGTTATTCATAAATAAAAATCATCTGATAAATTTTCTGGTCAAGGTCACTACAAATAACACCAAAAGAACCCAGCCCAAAATCCCCTCAATCATAGACAAAGTCCTGAATTTGATTAGCCTAAATCTTTTTGATTTGATTAGAAATTCGTCTGTAGGATGCCAGTCTGAAACTATACCAATAATGAAGGTAGTGGCACTAAAGTAAAAAGCATCATATAGTCTTTTCGTGAAACTTCTACGAACTTTTCGAAGGACTCTTGGTCTTTTTGAATATAAGAATTTATTTTCGATTTCTTTAATGGAATTGTATCTTAAGGTATAAAAAACCGTAAATAGCAAAATAATACATGCACTCCAAAGGAATGTGTAGCCAGGTTTTACCCCATATCCGCAAGTTAGTTGAATGAACCAGAATTCGGGATATCTGTAATACCAAGGCTTTCCCACTCTTTCTTGGTCTTTCAAAAAGAAGTAAACTCCATCAACACCATCCAACATTCTTTGGTCATCGAAATATCTCATTAGTTTAAAACTAGTTAGATTATCGCACACAAGACGACCTTCAATCTGTTTCCATAGTATGATAATTTTATCAAAATGAGTTGAAGTTAAGTTGACTTTTCCATCAAATTGGGTGCGGACAAAAGCAGCATTTTCTCCAAAATCGACACCAGCGAAAGTTACACCTTTCAAGAAGTGTGCATCTGTGAAGGACACAATTCCCCGAAAAGTATCCTGCAAGAAACTAGCCGTATCCAAAAATGTGTCAGCAGCAAAGCTGGAAAATTTATTAAAGGTAGATCCTTCGAAATAAGCACCCATCTTGAATTTACATAGCAGAAAATATGTTCTATCGTCAAAATCACACCCTCGATAGTAAACACCCTTTCTGAAGTTCACGCCAGAAAAGCCAGTGTACTTTAGAAAGGATGCACCAAGAAAGTCTATCTCGCTTAGAAAATCACAAGAATAGAAGAAAACAGAATCGTCAAAAACATTGCCAAACCCCGTAATAGGACTTTTTATTATGAAACGCTTTTGCGGAGTACCGGTTATTGAGAGTGTACCTACTATTTCACATCCATTTATTGTGACTGTATCTCCTCGATTTATTGCAGCAATTATACTATCAGCTGGAACTTTGCAATTTTCCCAGATTTTAGCGTTTGAGTCTTGTTTCCAGGTGATCAAGAAGATAATGATATAAAGACCGCAAAACAGAATTCTTTTGAGCATCTTTGGTTCCCTCCATAAATGGGATACTCATCAATGAAATCTTCAAATGTGTCGGGTAGCTCGCCAAATGGCTCGCAACCCGACCTACTTTTCCGTCCATTACCTTTGTTTGAAGGTCGAAATATAAATAAATAATGAAATTGCAAAAAAACAAAGGAAATCTTGGAATGGAATCTTGGAGCAAGAATTCGAAGCAACTACAATCATGCAATGAAACAAAGAATCAGGTTCGATCCTTCGGAAAACTCAGGATGTGCCATAAATCGAACCGCTACAAAAAGTAAAGTGCCCGTCAGGAAATCCGACAGGCACTTTTGAAAACTAATCCCCAGATCAATAAAATCAAGTCTATTTGCCCGGTGGTGGTCCACCATGATACAGATAATTGATCAAGTAAACCACGTCCGCTATGCTCACCTCGCCATCTGAATTCGCATCACTGCAAGCTATAATCGGTGAACATGCCGGATCCGGTCCCCCCTTGAATATATAGTTGATGATATAGATCACATCTCCCACGTCAATCAAACCGTCCGCATTTACATCACCCTTAGCGGGACCGCATTCGTAGACTTTGATATCGAAAGCATCCACCCCGGCCTCAACCACAGAGCCGGAATTTAAATCCGAGGCTTCAAAGCGGACTTTAATCCTGTTGGTCGGGGTAACGAAGCTGGCCACCATGAATGAATACTCGGTCCAATCACCTAAACTCCCCGGTCCGATGGTCTGGACCGTGGTCCAGTTGGTTCCTCCGTTGCTGGAAACATATACATAAAACAGATCGTTATTAGGATCGGCACCGCAGTCGTTTTTATACCAGACTGCATAATGAACTAAAGCGTCGGTAACTTGGCTTAAATCTATATTGGGTGAGATCAACCAGGTGATACCACCATCGATATCGTAATCACCCACTCTATTATCGGTGACGTAGCAGTAACCTGATCCATCGTAATCGGTAGGTGGATCACAACGACTGCCACCACCCGCCGGAATCCCTCTCTGCCAAGCACCGGTGGTCAAGCCAGTTCCATTTTGAACCGTCCAACTCTTGTCCGTGTTGAAATCATCGGTGAAAAACACCTGTTCTCCAGTAGCAGCTACTGCATTCAAAACTGTACTGGGTGCCGTGGATGGATAAGATTGATACCGTCCATCCGTGGTTTGTGTTTTGAAATAATAAGAAACCTGAGTACCGCAATCCGCCCCGGGGAAAACCGCATCGTAGATATTAGGTTGAACTTCCGTCATAGCGATTGTGTCCCAACCGGATCCATCATTAAAATATAGCTTACCAGTGCCGGGCTGTGGCTGAGCGATTACACCTGTAACCTCTACCCGTATTATGGTTCCACCACTTGGTAAGATCAATTCCGGCAATCCGTTGGGAAAACTGTAAGCTAAAAGCGACAGCTCGGGGGCATCCATGTTGTGCGCCCCAAAACCGACCGCTATCTCCGCATAATGCGGCGTCCCGTCATAGATATTGCCGTTGTCGTCATCTAAGGTCAGGTAGTCGATGGTGATGCTGGGATCGATCCCTCCTCCGCTGTGCAGCAGCATGGCATTCACCGCTAAGTCGGAGATGATGTCCAAATAGGTGCTCGGATTGGTGGCTAGAAGAGCATTCCGGGTGCTCCACACACAGCCGGAAAGTAACTGCCCGCAATAGTGGATCTCCCCGCTGCAAGGATACTGCATGGTATTGTCCGCATTCCGAAGCGGAGTAGCACAGGTACCGTAGAAACCGTACCCGGTCCCCGCATCATCCGTGATCAATACCCCCATCGCGTCCCCCATTCCCTCCCCGTATTCATCCTGCCCGCTTCCCGCCATCGCCACCAGATGATGCCCGTATTCATGATGAATCACCGTAGACCAGGCGGTGTTGGGATAGCCGCTCCCCGCCCGGCAGAAGGTGATGGAACTCCCGTCATACCACGCATTCCCCGGACAGTAGCCCGTATTGTCATTAACCTTCACCGGAAACTGGCTCTGCTGCAAGCCCGGATAGGACGGATTGTACTTAAGCGTAAAGTCCCGCACCACGTTCGCCTGCAGATAACCGTTCACCTGCGCCCGCACAAGCTCGTCCGTGTTGGCATCATTGTGCATGAAATTGGCCGGTCCGGGAGGAGTTACCACTTGAGTTAAAATCGAGTTGGAGCCCGCCTGGTTGTTGACCGAAAACCACCGCCCCAGAAGACGCGACTCCACCGTCACCTGGGTCGTCCCGCTGTTGGGGATGACAAAGTTACCCAATGAATCCCCATACGCCAGCGTGCTCCCGATTGACACCCGCGCCCAGGGCATCCCCTCGGCCAGCTCCTCCTCACAATAGTCCGCCGCCTTCCCCTGCGTCGCCTTCCCCTGCACCTGTCCGGTCACATCCACAAATATGATCAGATTCTCTATGTATAAAATGTTACCACTCGAAGCATCCACCACATACCGGTATCTCTCCGGCTTCTGGTCATCGCCGGTGGCAGGATAGTTATCCCCCACAAAACCGTAGGCTAATACCGGAGAAGATTTGATGTCGTCCACTCCCGCCCAGATCACCATCTCCGGTGTACTGAAGTTCACCAGTCCAGGAGTCAGCTTCTTGGCACTGGTGATGGCCTCCTGGGGACTGAGCTGGGGGGATTCTTTCGCCGGATCAAACTCCCCCAGAGAATGAAGACCTGAAGAGACCAGTACCAAAGGATAATTGGTCTCGTTCCGGACCAGAAGTATCAAACGGGAGCCAAATACCGGTATCCCTCCCCGCTTCTGAAGGTAATTCACCGCAGTAAACTTGTAACTTTCGCTCTCCTTCTGATACATCACCGGCTGGAGTGACAGATCGCTTAAATCCGAGCGCTCCACCCCCAATGTGGCTGCATTCCAATCCAGAAAACTCTCCGCACTCTCCCGGGGGCTTAATCCCGAGGAGAATGACTCCCCGTACAATCTTCTGATCTCCCCCTGGCGCCGGTAGGCGTTAACCGAAACATTGGTGTTCTTCAGCTTTAATACCGATCGGCTCTCCACCACCCCGGATGCATCATCCGTTCCAGTGGTCGCTGCCGTTGTCACCCAGCTCTCCCCAGGGGAGGGCACCACCGGAACTCTGCCGGTAAGCGGACTTCCCCAGGAGGTCCCATAAAAGGCGGCAAAAAGCAGCCCCACCAATGAAACCGATACAATAAAGCTTACCAAAGCTTTGTTGTGTTTCATCAGAACTGACTCCTTTGGGTTTAAAAGTTAAAATGGTTGATCTGTGCTTAATCAATTAAATCGGAAAGTGTTGGTTTGTTTTTCAAGTAAATCCAGCCGCATGCTTAAAAAGCAAATTCAGGTTCTCTTTAATATTTACGTTTTATTGTCTTACGTTCCTAAGATTGTTTAAATATATACAACCCATGATATCTGAATAGAGCGAACCATCTCAGATCGACACCTCGACTGGATTAGTCCCATCCCGTTTTATTATTCCAGGTTTTACTCTTTCTGTAAAACCCGGCATTCGTTAATCCAATCGATTCGGCTTTGGATATTAAAAAGGTGCCGGCCCACTTTTAAAAAGATAGTTTATCAAATATACCACGTCACCCACCTCGACTGCATCATCACCGTTTATGTCCGCGCACAATGTAATGGGTGTGCATTCCGGCGGAGGGCCATTTTTATACAGGTAATTGAGCAAAAGGATGACGTCTTCGATATCTATATCCCCGTCACCATTGGCATCCCCACTGGAGGCACGGCAGGTATACATGGTGACATAGAAATCATCAATGCCCGCTTCGACCGTCGAGGGGAGATTGATGTCCGATGCTTCAAAGCGGATCTGGAACTGGCTGGTAGTCTTAACAAAATCATCCAGGGTGAAGCTGTGTTCTTTCCACCCGGAGGTGGTCTGGGGTCCAATGGTTTCTACCAAGTTCCAATTTATACCACCGTCGCTGGTTATCCAAACCCGGAAAAGGTCGTTGTTCGGATCAGCCCCGGTATAGTTGGTATACCACAGGGCATAATGAATTTGAGCCAGAAAGCCAGAGCTTAAATCTATATATGGTGAAATCAACCAGGTGAGCGATAAATCGACATCCGATCCATATCTGTTGCCGGTAACGAAGCATTTGCCTGAACCGTCGAAATCCGAGGGGGGATCACCCAAGCCACCTCCGCCCGCCGGAATTCCCCATTCCCAGGCACCATCGGCAAGATCCGGATCGTTCATCACGGTCCAGCCCAAATCGGTCTGGAAATTGTCCGAAAAGACCATAGCCTGTATTCCCGATCTGACTAAATAAACGGAATCTGTTGCAAAATATGGATTGTATATCAAACCATGGGTAAGAGCCTCAGCACTGAAATAGTACTCCAGGGTATCACCGCAAGCGGTTGCCGGTAAATTGGCTTGATAAAGATTTCCACCCAAGGGTGACAGGGGAACGGATTGATACCCTCCCCGATTCAAACTATAATAGAACATCCCGCTGCCCGGAACCAGCGTATCGCTGAGATTATCGATCTCTACCAAAAGAGGAGTATTTACCCCAGGATCAAGATATTTCGGCAAACCTTGGGGGAAACGGAAACCCAACGAAGTCCCGGCATAACATAAAGCCTTTATACAAAAATTGGCGGTGCTGTCCAGATCGTAAAAATCCAACCAGTTTGACCCGCTCCGGTAATAACTCTGACCAGGACGGGACGATGATTCAACGATGGTTCGATATTGCGCCCCCAGAAGAACCGGCACATCCGATGTCCGATCATACGCCTGTCCGCCGGAGGAAAGCTCGAGATAGACATAAAAATCTTCCCCCTGGGTTAAATCAATAGGGGTATCTAGGTTAATGGTATGGAATCCGGTATAATTGATAAAACCCGATTTAGTGGATAATATATCCAGGAGTTGTCCCCCTTCATACCGGTCGTATATGATCACCGTGTAGTTGACACTGTCTTGTGCCGTAAAGAAGCTGACCGCTTTCAATATCTCCTGACCCTCGGTTACGCCCAAAGCTGTAAAAGAATTGAAAGCTTCGCTGCAATCGGTTTTGGTGTCCCGCCAGCCATGGTAGTCGTGATAATATATGTGCTTGTACTCGAGAGGCTCCACGTTCTGGAAAGAGACCGCACCCATCTGCGGGTGCTTGCAAGCATGTTTGTCATAGAAGGATATCCAGAAGTAACCGTTGTAGCCCCAGGACGTCCCCCAGCTGTTTTTTACCAGCCAGGCACCCGGCTGGGGAGCCTGGGTTGCCTTGTAATCATCCCACCCGATGATGGTAACCGCATGGTTTGGATCCGTGGGATCGCTGGGCGGTTGATAATGAATATAGTTAGCGGACATGAAAGCATCGCTGGAACACATACACGTCCCCATAGCTCCTTGGGTCATTATCTTCTGCTTGATCAGGTTGATATTGTGCAGATCAGAACCGGCCACGTACCACTCAATGTCCCGGGGATAATAGTGGTGATAGCTGGTGTCAGATCGCTCCGGAGGGGTTCCGTATGATTGCCCGTCTATATCCCGTACCGCGCCCTCTCCTCGGATGATATAGGCGGAAGCCACCCGGTAATCTCCCCCCTCGTGCACGATCAAACCACTACCCCAGGGAGGATTGATGTCGTCATTGTTGTGCTGGTTGAATCCGTTCCACCAGTCCAGGTGATACTCGGCCAAATTCGGCTCACCCGTCTCACCGGCGGCGGCCCAGTTACCGGTCATCAAAAGGTTTCCTTCCATGGCAGCCATGGTCCCATGGGTCCAGCAGGTTCCCCCCGACTGGTTCTTTACCGAGGTCACGTAATTGACTCCGCCAACATTACGCAGATCGAAGGTATGCGGCGGGTCCGGCAGTGGCTCCGCAGTACTTCCTGCCAGTGCCACCAAGGTAGCGGTTATTAATGTGCTTGATGCCAACAGCAAAAATCGACCTATTCTTCTCATGGATTTATTCTCCAAGTTAAACGATTCAGTGTTTCAGCTTTGGATAGCATATACAAAAGGCGGTTTGAAAAGCATTAAAAAAGTTATGGATTCGGTTTCCTTCTTTCATTCTGCACTATTATTAAATATACGTAATTCTATGAACTTGTCAAGCATTCGACTTGCCTAAAATTGATCTTTATTCAAACCGGTTCTTTTTTATTAAAGAAATGCCCGCCGGGTGTGCACCCGCCGGGCATTTTATATTTACCAAACCCTCATTCGTTCTATGGACAATCCGGAACTGGTCCGTCTTTGAACAGGTAATTGATTAAGTATACCACATCACTGATATCTATGTTGCCGTCACAGTTGTTGTCCCCGGAAATGAAGGGCTCGGGAGCCGGACCGTTTTTGAACAGGTAGTTTATCAAACCAACTATATCCCCGACATCGATTATCCCATCCCCGGTAGCATCCCCTAACAGATAGGTTCGCACCAGGAACGAGAGGGTATCTGACTTGCAATAGTCCCTGGCTGTTACGGTCAGCCTTTCCGTGAATACGGTATCGGGTGCCGTTCCTATCACCGAATCGTTCCGGACCGAACACCAGTGAGGGTATTCCAGATAGGTGATGGTATGATTCGCATCATCCGGATCGACTATCGTCGGATAGTAAACAAAACTTTCCATAAAGGAAACCGCAACCGGATCCCCGATAGGGGTGATGATAGGCGCCACATTGGAATGGTCGATTCTCAGGGTCACCAGTTGAGTATCCGCCAGAGACCCATCCGATGAAACCACTCTGAATGAGGTATCAACATAGCTGCAGGCTACCAGACCAGATAAAGTGTCGCCGGAGACGGTGCACCAGGACGGTTTTCTGATGAAGCTTATATCCAACTCGGAACCGTCGCAGTTTGGATCTGTGGCATGAGCTACGTAAATAAACGGAACCGGGGAAGGAGCGACCGTATCTACCGCGGGAGAGGTGACATTAGGCGGAAGATTGGATCCCACCGGATTACAGCAATCGTTCTGGGGATCGAAAGAACAGGGATCGCAGGCATCACCCAATCCATCACTGTCCGCATCCGCCTGACTCGGATTATAAACCAAAGGACAGTTATCCAGAGCACAGGTGTTGGCCGGATATCCCGGGTTTCCAAAGCCGTCGCCGTCGGTATCAGTGCAGTTGTCACAAACATCACCGATGCTGTCAAGATCGGCATCCGCCTGATTTGGATTGTAAACGGAGGGGCAGTTGTCCACCTTACAAGTATTTTCGGGATGACCCGGATCACCAAACCCATCGGTGTCCGAATCCACGCATACCAAGCTGCATTGGTAAACCGAAACAAAGAACGCATCCACCCCGGCCTCCACCACCGAACCGCTGTTAAGGTCCGATGCTTCGAATCGGACTTTCACCTGGTTGGTCGGGGTAACGAAGCTGGCCACCATGAATGAATACTCGGTCCAATCACCTAAACTCCCCGGTCCGATGGTCTGGACCGTGGTCCAGTTGGTTCCTCCGTTACTGGAGACGTAAACTTTGAATAGATCATTATTGGGATCGGCTCCGCAGTCGTTTCTATACCAAACCACATATCTTACCATAGCGTCATTGACCTGACTTAAATCCAAGCTTGGCGAGATCAGCCAGGTAGTTCCCCCGTCGATATCGTAATCACCGTCTCTATTATCGGTGACATAACAGTAACCTGAACCGTCGTAATCGGTGGGCGGATCGCAGCGATCCCCTCCACCGGCCGGAATCCCGCGCTGCCAAGCACCGGTGGTCAATCCCGTCCCGTTTTGCACGGTCCAGCCTTGGTTAGTGTTGAAGTTATCGATAAAAACGGAGTCCATGCTGGAGGCAGCTATAGCATGCAACACCTCGCTGGGTGCCGTGGATGGATAAGATTGATACCGTCCATCCGTGGTTTGTGTTTTGAAATAATAAGAAACCTGAGTACCGCAATCCGCTCCGGGGAAAACCGCATCGTAGATATTAGGTTGAACTTCCGTCATAGCGATTGTGTCCCAACCGGATCCATCATTAAAATATAGCTTACCAGTGCCGGGCTGTGGCTGAGCGATTACACCTGTAACCTCTACCCGTATTATGGTTCCACCACTTGGTAAGATCAATTCCGGCAATCCGTTGGGAAAACTGTAAGCTAAAAGCGACAGCTCGGGGGCATCCATGTTGTGCGCCCCAAAACCGACCGCTATCTCCGCATAATGCGGCGTCCCGTCATAGATATTGCCGTTGTCGTCATCTAAGGTCAGGTAGTCGATGGTGATGCTGGGATCGATCCCTCCTCCGCTGTGCAGCAGCATGGCATTCACCGCTAAGTCGGAGATGATGTCCAAATAGGTGCTCGGATTGGTGGCTAGAAGAGCATTCCGGGTGCTCCACACACAGCCGGAAAGTAACTGCCCGCAATAGTGGATCTCCCCGCTGCAAGGATACTGCATGGTATTGTCCGCATTCCGAAGCGGAGTAGCACAGGTACCGTAGAAACCGTACCCGGTCCCCGCATCATCCGTGATCAATACCCCCATCGCGTCCCCCATTCCCTCCCCGTATTCATCCTGCCCGCTTCCCGCCATCGCCACCAGATGATGCCCGTATTCATGATGAATCACCGTAGACCAGGCGGTGTTGGGATAGCCGCTCCCCGCCCGGCAGAAGGTGATGGAACTCCCGTCATACCACGCATTCCCCGGACAGTAGCCCGTATTGTCATTAACCTTCACCGGAAACTGGCTCTGCTGCAAGCCCGGATAGGACGGATTGTACTTAAGCGTAAAGTCCCGCACCACGTTCGCCTGCAGATAACCGTTCACCTGCGCCCGCACAAGCTCGTCCGTGTTGGCATCATTGTGCATGAAATTGGCCGGTCCGGGAGGAGTTACCACTTGAGTTAAAATCGAGTTGGAGCCCGCCTGGTTGTTGACCGAAAACCACCGCCCCAGAAGACGCGACTCCACCGTCACCTGGGTCGTCCCGCTGTTGGGGATGACAAAGTTACCCAATGAATCCCCATACGCCAGCGTGCTCCCGATTGACACCCGCGCCCAGGGCATCCCCTCGGCCAGCTCCTCCTCACAATAGTCCGCCGCCTTCCCCTGCGTCGCCTTCCCCTGCACCTGTCCGGTCACATCCACAAATATGATCAGATTCTCTATGTATAAAATGTTACCACTCGAAGCATCCACCACATACCGGTATCTCTCCGGCTTCTGGTCATCGCCGGTGGCAGGATAGTTATCCCCCACAAAACCGTAGGCTAATACCGGAGAAGATTTGATGTCGTCCACTCCCGCCCAGATCACCATCTCCGGTGTACTGAAGTTCACCAGTCCAGGAGTCAGCTTCTTGGCACTGGTGATGGCCTCCTGGGGACTGAGCTGGGGGGATTCTTTCGCCGGATCAAACTCCCCCAGAGAATGAAGACCTGAAGAGACCAGTACCAAAGGATAATTGGTCTCGTTCCGGACCAGAAGTATCAAACGGGAGCCAAATACCGGTATCCCTCCCCGCTTCTGAAGGTAATTCACCGCAGTAAACTTGTAACTTTCGCTCTCCTTCTGATACATCACCGGCTGGAGTGACAGATCGCTTAAATCCGAGCGCTCCACCCCCAATGTGGCTGCATTCCAATCCAGAAAACTCTCCGCACTCTCCCGGGGGCTTAATCCCGAGGAGAATGACTCCCCGTACAATCTTCTGATCTCCCCCTGGCGCCGGTAGGCGTTAACCGAAACATTGGTGTTCTTCAGCTTTAATACCGATCGGCTCTCCACCACCCCGGATGCATCATCCGTTCCTGTGGTCGCTGCCGTTGCCACCCAGATCTCCCCAGGGGAGGGCACCACCGGAACTCTGCCGGTAAGCGGACTTCCCCAGGAGGTCCCATAAAAGGCGGCAAAAAACAGCCCCACCAATGAAACCGATACAATAAAGCTTACCAAAGCTTTGTTGTGTTTCATCAGAACTGACTCCTTTGGGTTTAAAAGTTAAAATGGTTACGTATGTCTAATCAATTACATAAGATAGCGTTTGATCTATTACTCAAGTAAATCCAGCCTTAGAACCCAAAATCCTGATTTGGGCTTCAACGGTAGTATCTATGTTTAATATATGCCATTTCATAAAGTTGTCAAGGCATAAAGTCTACTTGAGAGAAACTCAGTTGACAAAGTGAGTTCTGAGTTCATTTTATGTCGCTAAATATAAGATTCCCTAAAGAATCTACAGAAAACGCTTGACAAAACACCCCTTTTGTATTATCAATTAATTGAAATTCAAATTCAGAGAATAAATTTCATGACCCTTTGCTAAAGGTTTAAAAAATAAAACCTTTAACCTAAAAACGCGGAGGGTCGTTATGTATCCATTAAAAGCAAAGATGGGGGTAGGAGGATGGCTTCTCTTGGAATCGAGAGGAAAGCTATTCATTATGGTGTTCAGTCTTGTGCTGTCAATGTTTCTTCTCGTCGATTCTGCCCAGAGTCAGGCACAAAGACCCGGTGAGAAATCGACCACTGACACAGTGGATGTCGAGATCCTTTATGCCAGTGCCTATCCCGGAACCGATTCTGCATGGCTTGAGTTGAGGATGAGAAATCAAGTGTTGATTACAGGTTATCACTTCATCTTCAATTTGAGTAATCCTGAGATTGCTAGATTCTGCCAAACCGGAGGGAGTGTCTTATCAATCGACTCCACGGGACTAATGATTCCTCCCAGTCCCAATTATCAGACGCTTCTTCGGATCTGTCTGGATGTCTGCTGTATTCCCGATTCGACGACAGACCGTTCCTCCTATATTTGGCTGGATGATATGAGCTGGCTGATGGGGGAAGGTGGATATGCCATACCCTTCTTCTTTCATCGGGGAGAATTAGCTGTCTGGTGGAGCGTGCCGGGGGATGCGGACAATGACAGCTTAGTGACCATTGGGGATGTGGTTTTCCTGATTAACTATCTATTCAGAGGAGGTCCACAACCCTGTGTATGTGAAGCGGCGGACTGCAATGATACCTGAATTATCGATGTGGGCGACGTGAGCGTCCTAATTAACTATTTTTTCAAGCATGGACTCGCACCTCTTCGAGGAAGCTGTCCCTGTCCGCATGAGAATTGCTGGCGGTGAAGACAGGAAGAGTTGGTGTCAGGTGCTTAGACTTCCTGGTTTGCGATACTGGTGTTTCTGACCTTACTGGTGATTGTTTTTCATCTTTTTAATCGCTTGAGTTTCGAAGACTGTGCATACAAAATATACTCGTCTCCCCCAGACGGGAGCCCGTACGGGGGCACCGTCCGCTCATAAATACCGCTACCATCCTTTTCACCATTGAAGCTGTTGCGAATTTGCTAGTTGGGGTAAGAGAGACTTAGGATTAAGTGTCAGAATGGTTCGAAGCTCACCATAAATGGGGTTTAGTCCATCCTTGCCTTTGGTGGTTTGACTTTCTTCGGCTTCGCTTCTGGACAAGTCGCTCACCACCCTCAACAAATCGAAGGACTGGATTTTAAACCTGATGTTTTGGGATGATAACGTTCAGCTTCAGCGGTGGCGTATCAGCGGTGTCCGCTGCAACCGGTAGTTGGGCCGCATCTTCCGGCACCGCGCGTAAGACCGCACCTACGGCGAATTTCAGGGGACACACATCGTGCGCACCGCGACGCGTCGGAAGGGCGCGTTGCCCGGTAATTGTCCCTCGATCTCGATCTCAACCCTCGAAAGCCCCGGAGGCGCTACGATCCTTCCGCCGCGCCAGGTCGTCACGGTCCCTGGCTTGGTCGCGGCGCGGATCGATGCCATAACCTCGAGTGGAAGCGCCTCGGACCGGCCGGAGGCGCCCGCGTGCCCCAGTTTCTTCGGAAGAACGACGTTCGGGACCATGCGCAAGTGGAACATGCTGCGGACCGGGGCAAGCCGTAAATCACCGAATGATGCATGGACCTTGGCCACAAGTTCGGCTTTGGGTCTCGGATGCGGTGGAAGTTGGATTTCGATCCTTAGCGGCGATGTCACGAACGCAGCCACCACGTATGCGGACCGTAACTTGTCGGTGCTGATATGCCATCGCCCCGGGGCTGGTCGCGCGATGCGGATGATGGTGTATCCTTCACCCTGCACCACCCGGACGCCGAAGTCGTCCGGCGACACGGCACGTTCGGACGGCGAGATGACGGTAAACTTCGGTGGGCGACGGTCCGCGGTGGAAACACAAACCGTAAACCAATCCGCGGCGGGCTCGACTTGAGCTGTGTGGTCACCTTCATCCTGACCTTCCGCGACGGCACGGTTTAATATCAGTCCGTCGTCCGTGATGTCGGCTCGCATCTGGTTGTAGATTAGGTGCAGGTCGAGCGCGGCCGGGCTTGCCTGGAAGATTCCGCCGGTTTGCGTGGCGATCTGTTGAAGCAGGGTGGTATCGGCGGCCGGTCCAAGCGCGATGGTGAACACGCGCAGATCCGCCGGCCAGGTCGAAAGCACGGTGGCGGCCGAAGGATCTCGATTCTCGTATCCGTCGGAAATCAGCAGAATCGCACGTGGCGTGGATGCACCGGCCAGCATCGTTTCCGATCGGGATAGCCCCGCGCCGATCGGCGTCCAGCCGCCGAAGGCGATCGCATCGATCGCCGATCTCGCAACGCTGGCATCGCCCGGATCATCGAGCAGGGTCATCGGGAATTCTACCCGTGAGCGGTAGGCCACGGGCGTCGCATGTGGATCGGCGGCGGGATCGGCGAAGGTCACGACCCCGGTCGTATCACCCAGCGACAGCAGGTCTACGAAACGTTTGGCGTTGGCGCGGGTGGAACCGTCGTAGCCGAATGAGACCATACTGCTGGTCCGGTCGATACACTGAACCACTTGCAGCGGCAGGGGTGTGGTTAGCGTGAGGTCGAGCGTGGCCAAGGCCAGCGCGCGCAAACCGGTAACGACTTCGTTTATGACCGGCACCGCATCGGCCCACGATGGCTGGAAGTCGGTGCCGCATTCGGTATTGAAACCGAACACGCGATGCGCGAAGAACATGTATTCGTCGGAGGTTCCCGCATGGTTGCTGGTCGAGCCGATCGAATAATGGACGCCGTTCACCGAGGCGATGGCGTTGCGCAAGATCGCCTCGAGTCCGTTGTAGATTGCGTGATCTTCTGCGGAAACCGGCAGCGACGGGATATAACTGCCACCGCCGGGGCCTGGCCTGAGGATCTGCCGACCGAAGGAATGCGCATCCACACCGACGAGGATATTGGGGAACTCCTCCAGCAACCAGCGGATGTCGCGCGTTTCGGCTTCCGAGAACGCATTCGCGCCGCGGTAGGAATCATCGCATGGCGATCCCGACGAGCCGGCGCCGCCGAAGTAAACTTCGTAGTTTCGGTTTTCGTCGACGCCGGGACAGCCCGGCGCGCCCGTATTCGGGCGGCGGTTCTTGCGCCACCCGGGATCGTCGTGCATGGAGTAGGTCAGACCGTCCGGATTCATCGCCGGCACGATGAGGATGTCACCCTCGGTGACCACCCGCGTGGTCGCCATGACATCCGGATCGACGCTTGCCGGATCGACGTTATGTAGCAGTTGTTCGGCAAACTCCAACGCGATCAGCGGATTCATCCATTCGCGGGCGTGGGTGCCGCCGATCAGCAGGAACCCGGGTCTGGATCGCACCGCCGGATTAGTGGTTATTCGCAGCGCCAGAACCGTCGCCAGGCCGCTCGCTCCCGCCAATGAACCATCGTATCCGCTCGTCGCTAACGGCAACGGGAGTACGCTGCACCAGGCTGGAAAAGCGGCCGCGATCGCGGTCACGCGATTCGCTACCTCGACCCCGTCAAGGTAGCCGGTGACGAAGCCGGTCAGCAGATCCACACCGCCGCCTTCCGGTGTGCCGACATCGCTGCGCTCCCTGCGCGTCCGCAACCGCTCGCCGCGCGCAACGGCGAGGCCGTGCGCTTCGAGCACGGCAATCTCGTTGTCTCTTAGGATCAGTCGATACTCGCCGTCGACCACGATTGAGTGATCGGCGGCGACGATTCCCGACGCATCCAGATGTCGAAGAATCGCCACCGCTGACGCGGTCGCGGCAATTCGGCAACGATAAGTCGTCATATGCCGCTCCTTTCGGCCGTATCCGGCCTATGCCACTAGAATACCTTGCCAATCTTCAAAATCAGCGTTGCCGATCCGCTGATCGCGCCGTCCGGTTGGCGCTGGATCATGACGACCTCGTAAGTGCCAGCCTTTGCACCGCGCCCGACAATGCCGCCAACGATCAACGGACTGATGCGGCCCCGGCCCGCGACGATCGGCACCCGCACCCGCGGCTGCGGCTGCAGGAATACCACCTCGTAACCTTCGTGCCAGCCAATGTGCCAAGGTGGCCGGAGATCGATGGGCGTCAACCGTTGCACCTCGACGGTCGCGATCGGTCCGCTCTTTTTCTTGTCGACGGGCAACGGCTCCCGCTTCCATTCCTGGTCGAATTTCCGCAGGCGGCGGCGCAGCATCGGATCCAGCAGATTGATGAACAACTCCACCTCGCGGGGCAAACGGCCGCGGTTGATTTCGATGAGCAGATACTCGGCGGGATTGTCCTCGTGGCCGATCACGGTCGCGATCGCGAAGTCCTGACCGGCGTCGGTGCCGACGATCGAGATGTTCTTCTGCGCCAGATTGTTGTCGTCCCAGACATGGTTGCCGGTCGGCGTCGGCCCGTCGTGCGGGGTGATTTCCACGAGTAAGCACGGATGCCAGTGCACCGTGCCTGAAGGCGTTACCACATCGACCGGCGGAATCAGACCCGACAGCCACTCGACATTTACGATCTGCTCGCCACCCGGTGCGATGCCGGTGACCTTTGCTTCGCCAATGAAGTACGTACCCGGAGTCATCGGCGAGGGTAACGGATCGCCGGGACCGTTGGTGGGTTGGAACGATGCGGGATAAGTGAACTCCATTCCCGGGTAATGGGTTACAGATATCCGCACCCATGCGTCCAGTGATGTATCGGTGCCGTTGTTTCGCACCCGCGCATAAACCCAGTTGGACTGGCCGCGCATCGGATCCTCGTGCGGTCCGGCAGTCGCGTAGTTGGCCGGCAGCGCCCCGGGGTCGGTCGCCGGCGACAATCGCCGGCACCAGATGTCCGGACTGTCCCAGAACGCGCCGACGGAAGCCACCGTACCCGTATCGGCGAGGTTGTCGCGAATGACGAAATCGCGCGTGGCGGCTGACAAGATCGCGGTTTGCACGGCGGCGTCGGCGTCCACCCGTCCATAGCCGTACCAGCCGCTCCGAACGGCGGGCAGGCCCGAGGTGACCGACGGATTGCCGTTGACGTCGAGCCACTGGCCGTTCGCATTGGTATTTAGCAAGTCGAATTTAACAGCCGTATCGCGTAGGATCTGGCGTGCCTCGATGTACGTGAGTGCCGGATTCGCGGACAGGACCAGGGCGGCCACGCCGGCGCACAGGGGCGTCGCCGACGAGGTCCCGCCAAAGTCGTTCCGGTGGTTGGCCGGCCCGGTCAGGACTGCGACGCCAGCGGCGTGTGCGTTGAGCAGCCCGCCGCCGAAGCCACCGTTGTATCCCTGGACCGTGAGCTGGTTGGTCGCGGCGTTTACGGCTGTGACGCGGGCCGGCTCGCTGCTGGGAGCGCCGATGGCGCCGACATGAATGACCGCGTTGACCGCGAAGCCCGCGACGGTGGCGACGGTCAGCGATGTCGCCCCGACGGCGGACGCGGCCGCCAGATTGGTCTGCGCCTGACTAAAGCTGGGAAGGTTGCCGACACCCGCGTGCGCGGCACTCCACGGCATGAAGCCCGTGGGCGGATTATGGACAGTCGGAATCTGATCTTGCGACGGTGCGCACAGCGCGATCTGTCCCCAGCCCGAATATGGTGCGCGGATTTCGGTAACGCCGTCATTAGCGAACGAAGTCGCAGCGATGCCGAAACATTTCTCGTAGGCCCCGTACGGTCGCCCGGTCACGTTATTAGCGTTGTTGTTGCCGGTGGAGAAGAAGCACATCGTGCCCTTGCCACCGCGCCCGAAAGTGGTGACAAAATCTAGCGTCGCCCGCGCCGTGCCGGACAGCGGCGCACCGGCACCGGGGGTCAGGCTGCAGGTGATCACGTCCGCGCCGCGCGGTGGTGGCGCCGCCGGGAATCCGGCCAGCGGACTTTGCGGATTGAATCCGGCCATCCAGACGTATTGATCGGCGACTTCGATATCGACATACGGCGTCCGCCCGATGAGGGTCATGATCTGGACGTTCGGTGCGCTGCCGACCAATCCGTATGCGGGGCCGGCGACTGGCGCCGGATTATTCGCAAGCGCCACCGATACACCGGCTACGCCGGATCCGTGATCGAGCCAGGGGTTGTCGTTGTTGGCGACCATATTGTCGAAGTCGAATGTGGTCAGTACCTTGTTGGCGCCATTGCTAACCGTGCCGGAGAAATCGGTGTTGGTGGGTATGCCACCGGCCGATTGCACCCCGGAATCCCAAACCGCAAGCACGATGTTGGGATCACCGAACGTATCCAGTCCCGCATCCTGAAGATGTTGCCAGGCATCCTGTACACCGATCAGCTGGCGATCCCACAAGCCGGGCCAGAGGAAATCGGTCGGAATGATCGTATCGACTTCGGGCGTGACTACGAGGCTGGGCTCCGCCCATTCGACATCGTCGCGGGCAGCGACATTCTCGATGCTGTCGAGCAAGTCCAGCGTTGCCGGTCGGTTCCAGCGCAGCACATAGGTGCTGGGCGCGTAGGCGAGTTCCCGGATCAGGGTGTAGCCGTACTCCTTGGCGATCGCGCGTACGGCATCAAAGCGCGGACCACAAAAGCGCACGACGATGTGGCGGGTGAGATGGCTGAAGCCTTGCTCGCGCATCGACACCACCGCACCAGCGTGCTCAATCAGCTGATGCTCGGATAGGCGTTGCAACGCTTTGTAGATGTCTGCGCCGGACGTGCGGAACAGGCGCACACCAGCCTTTTCAGCGAGTGGAGGAATCTTCTGCGGTTCCAACTCCAGTTCCTTCACGATACCATCGAGGAACTTGGTATCTGTGCGCGCATTGTGAGCGATCGTGACCGCGATCAGGTTGGGGTCGGCATCCACCGGTACCCGCACCTTTTCGCGGAAGTAGGTCCTGACGCCGTGTTCGCCCAGGATGAACAGTTCGTGACCGTCGGTAACGCCGATGCTCACTTCGCGGGTCTGACTCTGCAGACGGTCGTGCTTGACCTCGAGTTGTGAGGTCCCAACCGGGACCTCCTTCGCAACGTAGCTCGCGCTGCCGTCGTCGAACGCGAGTGGGATTGCCTTGACCTTGCTACCCCCCGGGAGCAGTGAGACCTTGGCATTCTCGATGACATCGCCTTTCACGTTGCGCACTTCGACGTGCAGTGACGGCGGCTGGTTGGTTTTTCTGGACATGATGCACCTCCTGATTGTGAATTTTGTAACCTAACGATTGAGCTCAGTGGCGGCAGGCTACCAGCCGTCCACTGCAATGATTTGTTAGACTGAGTTTATGTAAACCAATATTTTATTTTCTGTAAAAATCAGTACTAAGGTATTTTAGACTAGAATCTACCATCAACGTAGCTATTTTATCATCTGACCCTAATCGCTCTGCTATTCGAATTGCTGCAATGACATTCTGATTTCAATGAATCTGTTATCAATATTCTCTGTACAATTAAAAATAAACTCCTGATGCAACCTTTGTAATCCACTACGATAAATCCGCTTTCTTTTATAGATTCAATATAGTTATGTCTCTAATCTTGTCAACCCTAAATTTGAATTATTTATTCGAATATACGGCATAGTGGAGAGTCTTGACTTTCTTGCTGGGCTGGGAGCCCTTCAGGGTGAATCCCTTTCCTTTAACCCTGAGGGGGTCTCAGGACCGAAGGGCAGGATGAACCTCGCCTACGAACTTGGAGGACCCCTCTCCCTTTGTCCCTCTCCCACAAGGGAGAGGGAAAGAGTGAATGAGCGGTTCGTGAATCGCCCCTACAATAAATGACCCTTTTGACATGGTCAAACATTGCCGCAACCTTAATGTCAGGTTCTATGGGCTTAAGCCCAAATGAGTGTGGGAGTTCCTCACTTTCGTCTTAGAACCCCCTAAATCCCCTTCAGGGTGTCGTCCTTCGATCCCGAAGATCTCACTTCGTGCTGAACGCACTCAGTGCGAAGCAGGGCCGAAGAGCAGGGTGTATCCTTCAGGGTGGACCCCTTGTCAGGGGGACTTGGATTTTTCCTGACAAACCGCATCAGCAAGCTGATGCACTCCAAAAAAATAAGGTTGTGGCAATAAATTGCAGCGTTGATGTTAGGCGCCTAAGGGATATTGACTTACTGTCTGCGGAGTCCTGAAGGCTACGCTACGCGCTGCGGAGCCGCCCTTCGACTTCGTTCAGGACATATGTGAAGGCTCTTCTGTGCTGAGCCGTAAAGGCTCAGCTACGCTGATATGTGTAAAAAAATATCAAGCAGGATACGCCAATTCTTCTGCCATCTTCTTTATTTCCATATCGGGATTTTTCAAGAGGAGAGTGGAGTTGATTGAAATTTTATCCTTGGGAAAGCTCAAGCGATAACTACCCAACCGGTTATTCTCCATAAAAGACTGTCCGGGAATTATACCGGGCATTATCTGCTTTTTCAAGCGATGCAGGTAGCGGGTTTGGTTCTCTCCGGGTTCGAAATCGTTTTTGTGGATCCACCCTTCTTCGTTTCTATAAGCTGCCCAGGTCAATTTAACCAGATACTTGAAGCTCTTAGCCGGCAGAATTACTTTCCTTCCGTTCACCAGAACCAGAAACTTGTCTTTAACAGGCGTTCCATCGATCACCAAAGAGACATTATCTTTTGAAGAAGCATTAGTCTTCTGCCACAACTGTTTTCTCTCTTTTGACTTTTGATTCTTTCTTTTAGCGGATTTCGATTTCTCCTCTACTGCCTCCTTGAGCTTCTGCGCTACCGTAGCAGGTATTATTTTTGCTAAATCCTCGATCTTCGCTTCCCGGATCGATTTTAAACTGCAGTAACCTTTTCGGACCAATGCCCAGATATAATCCCTGCCCAATCCCGGTACCCTTAACCGGGCAAACTTGATCCCCAAATCGTCCGTTCCGAAATTCACCTTCAAAGAGAGCCGCTTTAAAAAGAAAACGATGCTCCGGTCCTTATTCAACACTTTTGCCATTCCACCGGCCGCATCCGAAAGCCAGCTTACTTGTTTGCCAATTTGTTCAATCTGACCTGACCGGCAGAGATATTTATTTTCCAGATCGATAGTGGACCGGGAGGTGATCCATTCGGATAAAATAAAAGACATCTTCAATCTTTTAGTCTCGGCAGGTGATAAACCGGTATTCCTATCCAAGAGAGCTTTAATCTCTTCACCGGGTGTTGGTTTATCACGATATTCTTCGATCAAGGCTTTTTCATATACCCGGTTTTGTTCTTCCAGGAAATTGACGCTGATATAAATCTCCTCTCCATCCTGGGTATTCAAGACCGAATAAAACCAGCTAAAAGGATCGTAATCTGCAGGATTCTCAAGTTTCCTCTTCAAGGAAAGTCCGGTTTTTACGGTGATTCCCTTAAAAGCACACAAACTCCCTATCCGGGTAGGGGAGAGGATCTCTCCGTTTTTTGAAAGAACGTTCATTTTTAGAAGCTCTTCTGTTTTTTCTTTGACTATATCCTCATTTTTGAGGATTAACCCTCCGCTCAAGCTATTAGATAAGATGCTCTTCAATCTATCCTGAGTTTTCCCAGCTCCGGAGGCGACCAGATCCAAGATCGCATCATCTAGATTTTCGGGAGAAAGGCGAGAGGTGATCTTTTCCTCCTCCCCCTCGATATAACCTTCCCACAGGGTATCGAACTGAAACTGATTCTGGGCGATGATAACCGATCTGCCGAACTGGTTTTCCAGCCCAAATCTTCCGGCCCGCCCGGACATATTCTCGTACTCGCTCCAGCTCAAAGGGGACATCACCGCCTTACCGGAGTACTCCCCCACCTCGTATTTCTGCGTCTCGATGAAGACCGTTTTGGCGGGGAGATTTATCCCCAGGGAGAGAGTGGTGGTGGAGAAGATGACCCGGATATCCCCTCGTAAGTAGAAATGCTCAATTACCCTCCTTTCATCGAAGGTCAAATCCGCATTATGGAAAGCCACCCCCTTTTCCAGACACTTAACCAGCTTTTCCCTTAGGGTGGTGTTCTCCAACTCCGACAGCGCCTGGATTGCCTCTGTGCTTGGGTTAGTGTGGGCTTGCTCGGAAAAGAGAAGGGCACAGTCTTCGCAGTTCTTTTTGCTTTTCAGGAATATCAGCACCTGCTCTTTTTCATCTAAAAGCTGATTGAGGTTGGCGAAGAGAATCAGGTGAGGCTCCTCCGATTCCAACCCCACCAGCTTTTGGCTCCCCTCTTCACCGGAGTTATGCTTTCTAAAATGGAATTCTCCGTTCAAGAGCACACCCTGCAGAAGCTCCACCGGCCTGTTTTTTTCCAAGAGAAGATGACAGCCCAGCCAGGATGAGAGCTGTTCCGGGTCTTTCAAAACCGCAGAGAGACCCAGAATCTGAGGAGAGTATTTGGAGCTTTTAATCTTGGTCAAAGCCAGCTCCAGAGTTATCCCGCGAGAGGGATCACCGATCATCTGCAGCTCATCCACCACCACCAGATTGATCGAATTCAAAACGTCCATATTCTTGATCAAAAGCTGGTTGAATTTTTCATAGATCATGATCGCTAAGTTGAAATCACCTCTCTCTATTTTCCGGTCATCCTCCTGCCGATCCCGGGTGGAGACAGTTACCTGGATGCCGAGGGGTGAATATTTCCTGCAGAAATCGGCATATTTCTCCTCTGCCACGGCCTTCAACGGTACCAGGAAGACGACCTTTTTCCTCTTGAACAGGTTCACCGCTGCCGCCATCTCGCCACAGAAGGTTTTGCCGGAGGAGGTGGGGGCAAAGACGATCAGACTTTTTCCGCTCAACAAGTCATGTTTGACAACCGCCGCTGCCTGCAACGGCAAAAGCTCCTGACCCTGGGTTTTCTTCCAGCTTTCGATTATCGAATCGGGTATCCCGTATCTGATAAGCTTTTCGATTCTCATATTTAGCCCTCCATTTACTGCGGTTCGTGGTTCGTGGTTCGCAGTTCGTAGGTAAAACCATTTGCTATTATCGAAGGTAATATACTGCACATTTGTGCATAGCAAAGACAAAAAAAAGAGCAACCCTCAGAAAGGCAATTCTTCCTGAGGGATTGTTTTATTCCCAGTTTTTAAAAACTCAATAAAATTACGCTGAATATTTTGTAACTTCAGAAATACTTTGCTATGTTTGTAGGGTTGAGTAATGAGAGGGTTGTTGATTATCTCCCATTCTCTTTTCCCCCTTGTTTTTGCATGTTGTTCCTTGGATGGTCTTAAAAGGTAATCTTTAAAATCATGTATACTCGCGAGATTTATCAAATCAAGAATTTTATTCTCATAGAGGCTTTGTTCGAAATGAGATAAATTATTCCATTGTGGAATTAGTTCCTTGCAGACCGATTCTAATACTATCCTAGACTCATTATTTAACATACACTGTATTACTATTGGAATTAGAGCTTCGGCGAATTCCCAGTCTCTTGATTCCTGGTGGAAGGGAACAAAATCAGTTGGTATTAAGTCGAATTTAACAGCTATACCTTTCTTGAATAGGACATTTAGTCTTTCTTCTTTAAAATTATTGAGAGCTAGTTTCATTATTGATCGGTCATAAGATAATAGAGGAGGCTGAAAACTTGATGATTTGAAGCCCTTCACGATTTCAGTCAATTTGTCGGAAAGGCATAAATATACAATATCAAAAGTCCCTAAACATTGTGTCTCTACCCATGCCCTCTGCTTAATATCCTCAAGGGTAACTCGTGAATACCTTTGAAGCTGGTTAAGATCAATGCTCTCTCCAGTTTTAAACTCAAAGAGTAAAGTGTTTTTGGAATGAAAAGATTTAATTATGATCTCAGGTTTAACCTGTTCACCGCTTGAGTTTGTAAAAGGGTATTCTATATAATGTATTATGTATCCTAACTTAAGAAGATCCTTTGGTAATTCTGCAGAACCTTTGCATAAGCCAATTACCATATTTAGGAGTTTTAAGTTAGTATCTAAAGATTCGCTCATCGTCCCCCACAGAGATTTCCATTTTTGCATCATAATAATGTTGGAAATTTGTGTATAATCTTGCTATTGTATTGCCGCAAGCACCATATGGTAAGTATACCCGGATAAAATCTCGATTTATCTCAAAATCAACTAAATTCCCAACATGCAAATCCACAGCTTTCACTCGATAGTAATATTCAGACAACTTAACAGGAACGCCCCATAACTTGAAAGGATGTGAACAATTAAAGACATGTTCTATAAATTCTTCTATATTGCCTATCCTTGTCAAGAATTGCAGATTTATAGGTAAACCTTCGATCTTATACCCTTTATCCGTGGTTGAGTGTTTTAGCGAGTAGTTGTCCTCAATGTTTTCTATTTCTGCTGAATATTTCCTATAAAGGTTTGTGGTCAACGTAATATGGCTTTCAAAAGAGGTACCTCTTGCTGTAATTTTACCATTATATTTGATATCATCCAAAGTAAACTTATCTGAGTGTTGTCTATCTAACCAGAATTTTATTTTGACTTTTGAAAGAGTAGTCTCATTAGGGAAAGCATCTTGTGCCCTGAGTATATCTAGTACCTTTTTCGCATTTGTTCCCCATAATTGCATTTTCATAAAGGCGACTTTTGTATCTTCTGATTCTAAGTCAATATCCGGTATCTCTCTTCTATCATAACTAAGACCTAATCCTCGGAATGACCCATACTTGGTTATTTCCTCTAACAGTTGTACAGGTATCCATGCTCTATCGAGCCTTTGAGTATTCGATATCATTTTGCTCAAGATTTCGTCAAGCATGTTTGAACTGTCCATTGAGTGTATTAACCAAAATCGAATATCTGAGCAGTCAACAAATAAGTTTAACTCTTTTTCGCTTTTCGTTTGGAATCTTATCAGAAAAAAACCTTCCTCTTCGGTTTCCCAAACTCGGCCTTCTATGACACTGGTGAAATGGCAAGCCTCAATTACTTCTTGTAGCAGTTTACGGATTTTGTGTTGTGGAGAATCTTCTTCCTTTACCGAATCAGTAACGTGGGCTTCTACTAGGTAGGTTTTGACTAAGCTGGTATCCACCTCAAGCTTTTTGGCCTCTAGTAACTCAGTATAGCTCTTCGTCATTCGGTCATTAAGATACTCAGCCATCTGTTTTCGATTTTGTATTTCCATAAGCTCACCTTGTTCCCGTTATACTTAGTTAAAAATCAAGATAAATGTTATTTACGAAAACTGCAACATAATTATATTAAAACGCAATTCTAATTTTGGGATTGTATTTAAACAACCTTTATTACATTTTTCAATTATAATATACTGCACATACGTGCACTTGTCAAGAAAAAAATGAGCTACCGGGCGATTTTATTTGCGTCTCATCCAAACCATCTAACCATATGCATGTCTTGCGTTTCCATAATCAATATGGAAAGAAACATTGGTTTATTAAGATAGAACAAAGCTTCTTAGTAATATTTCTTCAAGCAAGCTCTATAGTTTCAGTCAAAAATCTTTATTAACTGCCGAT